>ERZ1027014.796-NODE-796-length-13173-cov-10.180210_pt1 | contig 13173 bp, 9 predicted proteins | sample MGYA00519287_ERZ1027014 | MGnify/ENA primary metagenome ERZ1027014 (study PRJEB26926, sample SAMN06164698) | human gut metagenome | biome: ENVO:00009003; feature: ENVO:2100002; material: ENVO:00002003 | host: Homo sapiens | place: USA | collected 2012 ...
AGAGACAGGTTTCCATCTGTCCCCGCGGCAATGACAGCTTATCCATTGTCACAGCAATTTCAGAAGTCTGCTTTTCTAACTTCTTATGATGCAGATAACGCCTTGTAAAATCTATGATTACTACCAGCAAAAACAGGAAGAAGCACAAAAATGCTGCATATCCCCATTGTGCCAGCGGCACCTGCTCAAATCCGATTACAAAGCACAGGATTCCAAAGCAGGCAAGCACTAACAACAGCCATTTCAGATTTTCCTTCAGATAATTTTTGACAAATCTCATTTCAGCCGATACCCGATCCCCTTCTTCGTAAGAATAAAATCCTCCAGACCTGCATCCGCAAGTTTCTTTCTAAGGCGGTTTACATTTACGGAAAGTGTATTCTCATCCACAAAGCAGTCACTTTCCCAGAGCTTTGTCATCAGCGTATCTCTTGAGACTACCTTTTCCTTATTTTCCATCAGTGTCTTTAGAATCCGCAGTTCATTCCTGGTAAGTTCCACTTTCTTATCCTGATAAGTAAGAATTGCTTCCGCCACCTGAAGCATCACTCCGTGATAGGTCAGCATTTCGCCGCCTTCCGTAAAATCATAAGTACGCCGCAGCATCGCCTGTACCTTTACCGTTAGGACACTTAAGTCAAAAGGCTTTGCAATAAAATCATCCGCTCCCATGTTTACTGCCATGACAATATTCATATTATCCGACGCGGACGATACAAAAATAACAGGCACTTTTGATACTTTGCGAATCTCACTGCACCAGTGGTAGCCATTGAAAAAAGGAAGTTTCACATCCATCAGTACAAGCTGCGGATCAAACGCCGCGAACGTACCGGCCACATTGGAAAAATCTTCGGCACAGCATACCTCATAATTCCAACTTTCCAGATGAGTTTTGACACTCCGTGCTATACTTTCGTCATCTTCTACAATCAAAATACGGTACATGGCATTTACCACAGTTCTGCCAGCTCATAAATAAGCTTCTCTGTTTTCTCCCAGCCAAGACAAGGATCTGTAATGGATTTGCCATAGCAGTGCTCTCCAACTTTCTGGTTTCCGTCCTCGATGTAACTCTCGATCATCAGTCCCTTGACCAGCTTATGAATATCTGCCGACATCTTACAGCTATGCAGCACGTCCTTGCTGATTCTGATCTGTTCCTCAAATTTCTTACCGGAATTGGAATGGTTTGCATCCACGATAACTGCCGGATTTGCAAGTGGATTGCTTGACGAATTGGCATCCTCATAATGCTCCAGCAGATTCTGCAGATCTTCGTAATGATAATTCGGAATATTTCTTCCGAATTTATCCACATAACCTCTCAAAATTGCATGCGTATATGGATTTCCCTGTGTTTTTACTTCCCAGCCGCGGTATAAAAATGTATGGCTGTTCTGTGCAGCAATGATGGAATTCATCATGACTGCAATGTCACCGCCGGTTGGATTTTTCATACCTACCGGAATACCAACACCGCTTGCCGTCAGTCTGTGCTGCTGGTTTTCCACGGAACGTGCACCTACTGCTACATAAGAAAGCAGATCTGACAAATATCTGTGATTTTCCGGATATAACATCTCATCCGCACAGGTAAAACCGGTCTCTTCCACTGCACGTTTATGCATCTGGCGAATCGCTATGATTCCTTTTAACATATCCGTTTCTTTTTCCGGGTCCGGCTGATGCAGCATACCCTTATAACCGATTCCAATCGTTCTTGGTTTGTTCGTGTAAATACGTGGAATCATAAAAATCTTATCTGCAACTTTATCCTGTACTTTGCGAAGTCTTGAAATATAATCAATTACCGCATCCTCGTTGTCCGCAGAGCACGGTCCGATCACCAGAATTAATTTATCTTCTTTTCCCTCAAAGATTGCGCGGATCTCATCATCACGCTCTGCCTTAGTTGCAACAACCTGTGCACTTACCGGATATTCTTCCTTCAATTCTGCCGGTGTCGGAAGTTTCCGTAAGAACTCCATTTCCATTTCCATTTTGTCCTCCGTTTCTGCGCCGTTTTTCTATATCAGTTATCGATATCATCCTGTTAAAAGACATTTTGTTCTCTTTGCGCTGACTTTTTTATTTATATCAATAGATTTGCCTGTAAAACATTGAATCTATTGTGTTCATAATGCGTTTTTCTTTTTCACTTTAAAGCATTGCAGTATGAAGTTCCTTTAAATAATACTTTGTTCTTTGTGATCTGTCAATCCCTTTTGAATAATTTAACAGCTTCTTCCTTAACATAGGAAAACGATCGAGTAGGAGGGAAATCTGAGTGATTTCCCGACCTCTCACACCACCGTGCGTACCGTTCGGTACACGGCGGTTCAATCAACTTAACAAGTAACACACCTTTCGGTGTAATAATCTAACATTGAGACTAATCCAAATTGGCTTAGTCTCCTTATGCTTATAGCCTTATGCACCCATCCGTTACGGGCTAATCTGGCATATTTATCTCCGCAGTATGCGATGTTATACGCTGCCCATCTTGGCACATCGAGTTTCATAAGGTTCTTTGCTCTATTCTGTGGAGTTTTCCATTGTTTCCATATGCACATGCGAAGCCTATATCGAATATGTTTATCCAACTCTTTACAAAGTGTTTTCATACTGCCTATCTTGAAGTAATTAATCCACCCTCTGATGAGTTGATTAAGTTTTTCCACCTTATAGCTGTTGCTAACGCCCCAGCTACGACTGGTAAATTCTTTCATTCTCTTCTTAAACTTCGCCACTGATTTAGCATGTGGTTTTGCCTTGAACTGGTGGGCTCTTGCATCAAAGTAAAACCCAAATCCAAGGTATTTTAATCCGCTTGGTCTATCAACTTTGCTCTTGGTCATGTTGACCTTAAGTCCCAGTTTTTCTTCAATGAATCTTGAGATATTTCTCATAACTCTGTTAGCAGACATTTCACTTCTGACCATTATAATACAGTCATCCGCATATCGTACAAAGTTAAGCCCTCGCTTTTCCATTTCCTTATCAAGTTCATTCAGCATGATGTTTGCCAATAATGGCGAGAGATTTCCTCCTTGTGGTGTCCCCACAATGGAATCCTCATATTCATCATCTATCATGATTCCGCTGACAAGGTATTTTCTAACGATAGAGATGACATCTCCATCTTTAATGGTTCTGCCTATGATAGTCATAAGCTTGTCATGATTTACTGTGTCAAAGAACTTTTCCAAGTCGATGTCTACAATCCAGTCATTACCGTCATTCATCCTATCAAGTGCTGTTAGGATTGCTTGTTGTGCACATCTATTCGGTCTGAATCCATAACTTTGGTCATGGAACTGTTCCTCATAGATTGGTGTTAATACCTGCGCAATGGCTTGTTGTACAAATCTGTCTGTTACTGTTGGTATTCCTAGGTTTCTGACACCGCCATCAGGCTTTGGTATCTCCACTCTTCGTACTGGCTGAGGTTTATACTTTCTTGTCCTCAACTGTTCCTTGATGATTTCGCCGTTCTTTGCAAGATGTTCCTTGAGTTCTGTGTACTTCATTCCGTCCACTCCCTCTGCACCTTTATTTCGTACGACTTGCAGATATGCTCTATTGAGGTTATCACTAGATAATATCTGCTCCATTAGACTACTTGTGTCCATGCGTTCTTTCCTTTCCGTCTCGCTTGATTTGACCACCCTTTTCCCGATTGGTTACGGCAGATGTTGCCATTTCTGCAATTCAAGACATACTCAAACTTATTGATTGTTCGCCCCTTTGCTCCATCTCCATTACAGAGACTTCTTCACTACTATGGGCTCGGCTGACTTCTCACAGTTCGTTGTTACTAGGCTAATGGAACCTCTGTGAGACCTCCACGCTTAAGGTGCACGCTCTTTCTCTCCATATATCCGCCACATTTACTCTGCTACTACAAAGGTGATAGTTATTAGACTTTGTTGCTTTCAGCCAACTTATCTCTCGCAGCCTAGCCTTCTATGTGATTTCTGTCCGTCGGACCAGAGATTTGCTTACAGCTTCCTTCAGATTCCACCTCGCGATGGACACCCTTGCTGTTCGGCTATACACTTCCCACTATCTGGGCGTGTTCGGGACTTACACCCGTTAGAGCGCGCCCATGGCGCGCAAACAAAGAAAAGCAGATACATAGCAACAGCCACGCATCTGCCATCGATTCCGGCTCCGCTCAACAGACTGATCTCATCAAGAAGTCCAGCTTCTAAAAATGCAGTATTAATTTTCGGTCCGCCGACAATACTCATGCGCTCTACGCCAAACTGCTCTGCAAGGATTTCTGTTGCACGCGCGAGGTCTACATGCTCTTTTACGCAGGCAATCCATGAAATATTCTGTCTGTCCAGATAATCGAGATATTCCTTTGAAACCTTCTCACTGGTTACAATCAGATATGGTTTTGCCATACCTGTTGCATCCGGTCAGAGAAGTTTTCCGTTTGTATTGATGACAACTTCATAACCTGCTGTTACACGTCCACTGACTGTTATTGGTACATTAATTTCATCAAGCGTTGTATAATAATCATCTACTCCATTCTTAAAACACTATTCGGATTCCTGTTATCATTACATCTTTCCGCTATATACAGGGAATCCACTGCTTGCTCCATAACTTTCAATCTTCTTGAAGTTCTTTAATACTTCCATATCCTGCGCACTGATTTCAAAATCAACCTCAGCATTTGTCTTCATATGCTCAGGATTAGCTGTCTTTGGAAGAGAAATTGCACCAAGCTGCAATGTATAGCGGATGCAAAGCTGTGGTACCGTTACTCCATACTTTTCTGCCATAGCTTTGATCTCTGGCTGATTTAAAATCTCACCGTGGGCGATGGGGGAATATGCCTCTACGGCAATCCCATTCTTCTGGCAGTACTCCATCAGTTCTAACGGTGTATTGCTGATGTGCAGCAGGATCTGGTTCACCATAGGCTTAATCTCTGCTGTCTGAAGCAGACTCTCGATGTCACCGATCTGGAAGTTGGAGATACCGATGACCTTTAATTTACCCGCTTTGTAAGCATCTTCCAGAGCTCTCCATGCGGCTCTGTTTCCCTCCACATAACGATCCTCACTCCGATTTACCTCAACCCAGGGCTGGGGAGAATGAATGATCATCATATCCAGATAGTCCAGTCCCATTTTGCTCAGTGTCTCATCAATACTCTTTGCAGCAGATTCGTAGGTCTTGTGCTCTGCTGCAACTTTTGATACAACAAAAAGTTCCTCTCTGGGTACACCGCAGGTACGGATACCTTCCCCGATACCGCGCTCATTGCCATAAGCCTGGGCGGTATCAATATGTCTGTAACCAAGTTTTACCGCTGCCTTCACGGCATCTGCCGCCTTGTCATCATCAATGAACCATGTTCCCAGTCCCAGCTGTGGAATCTTCACACCATTATTTAAAGTTAATTCATTCTGATACATTTCTTCTGCTCCTTCCATAATCTTTCTATTTGACGATCTTGCTCATTCTGCCCGAAATCTTGCATATGTCCTGTCTGCATAATAATGTTTCATTTCGGACAATTTTATCATAATACCTGGAGCTAACTTTAGGTCAATACTTTTTTGCTACGTCGGTAATATTTGTTCCTGCATAGTCATAAATTTTTAATTGCATCACAGAAAATGGTATGTTATACTATGAAAAATAAATCGAAACAAAAATCAGGTAGCAATGTCAGCGTGGACATCTTCGGATGTCTGCGCTTTTTCTTTTACCTGAAAACAGAGAGGAGAATGTATATGGTAGAGTTCATTACGAATGTGAACAGTGCCGTCAATGGATTCGTATGGGGTGTCCCCATGCTGGTACTGCTGGTAGGTACCGGTATCCTGATGACGATCCTGACGAAATTTTTCCAGTTATCCCATCTGGGACACTGGTTCAAAAACACGGTGGGCGGCATCTTTCACGACAAGCATGTAACGAAACATACGGAGGCCGGAGATCAGTCCATTTCCCAGTTCCAGTCGCTGTGCACCGCACTGGCTGCCACCATCGGCACCGGTAATATCGTCGGTGTGGCAAGTGCCCTGGTGGCCGGCGGTCCCGGTGCCATCTTCTGGATGTGGGTCGTGGCTTTCTTTGGCATGATGACCAACTACTCGGAAAATGTTCTGGGTATCTACTACCGCCGCCGGAACTCCAAAGGGGAATGGAGTGGAGGTGCCATGTACTACTTAAAGGACGGTCTCGGCTCCTATAAGGGCTGCAAACAGATCGGTGCCGTACTGGCTGTGCTCTTCTCTGCTTTCTGTCTGTTAGCCTCCTTTGGTATCGGTAACATGAGTCAGGTCAATTCCATTGCAGCCAACATGACTTCCGCCTTCTCCATTCCCGCTACGGTAACCGGCATCGTACTGGTGATCATCGGTGCGCTGGTCATTGTCGGCGGATTAAAAAGAATCGCAGCTGTCACCGAGAAGCTGGTTCCTTTCATGGCGATTGCCTATGTCATCGGTGCTTTGATAATCTTTTTTGCGAATATCAGCCACGTGGGTGCCGTATTTACCGCTATTTTCAAAGGAGCATTCGGTCTCCGCGCCGTGGGCGGCGGTATCGTAGGCTCCGGAGTGAAGCTGGCTCTGACCTGGGGCATGAAGCGTGGTGTATTCTCTAACGAAGCCGGTCTTGGTTCCTCCGTTATGGTGCATTCCAGTTCCAACGTGAAAGAGCCCGTACGTCAGGGTATGTGGGGTATCTTCGAAGTATTCGCCGACACCATGGTCGTATGTACACTGACAGCTTTCGCCGTGCTGTCCTCCGGACTGATCGACTTAGACACTGGTGCTGTGCTCGTTGATTCTTCAGGTTCCGCTCTGGTAGGTCAGGCTTTTGCAACGGTTTTCGGCAGCTTCGGTCCTGCTTTCATTGCGATTGCGATCCTGCTGTTTGCTTTTTCCACGGTACTTGGCTGGAGTCATTACGGTTCCAAGGCATGGGAATATTTATTCGGCACCAAATCAACGATTATCTATAAGGTAGCTTTCGTGCTGATGATCTTTATCGGCTGTACCATGAATCTGGGACTTGCCTGGGATCTGTCGGATACCTTCAACGGACTGATGGCGATTCCCAACCTGATTGGTGTCATTGCATTGTCGCCCGTAGTAATGAAGATCACAAAAAATTACGTGGCACGTATCATTAAAAAAGAAGACGTGAAACCCATGTTATCTGTTTTCCCCGAGATTCAGGAAGAGCAGGAAAAGGCTATGTAATTAAATCAGGCTCATACTTCTTCTCTGGTAATATTCTTCGCCCATCTGCCCTTGCGGTAATGCTTAATGACCCAGGGCCATTTGACGAATTCATCGGTGCATAACAGGAAATAGACCCACAGCACCGGGAGTTTTAGTACAAATGCGGCGAAGAATCCCAGAGGGATCGCATAGCACCACATATCGATCGTATCGCAGATCAGGCCGAACTTCGTATCTCCGCCGGCACGGAATACTCCGGCGATCAGCGCTGTATTCACGGCAGCGCCCATAATATAATAAGTATTGATAAGCAGCATATATTTCAGATAATGCATGGCAGTGTCATTCAGTGTAGCAAACCGCAACACAAAGGGTGTAATTGCCAGTATGATCAGACCGCCTATGGCTCCGGCGATGACCGTCATCTTCAACATCCGGGAAGCGTAACTCTTCGACTTCTCCAGATCGCCTTGTCCCATAACATTTCCCAGCAATATGCCACCTGCACTGGCAATGGCAAAGCAGAACACCGTACCGATATTGCGCACTACGACGACCAGTGAATTAGCGGCCACCGCATCTGTTCCCAGATGCCCCAGGATCACGGAATACATGGAAAACGCCACACTCCAGGACACATCGTTGCCCAGTGCAGGCAGAGACAGACGCATGAAATCTTTTGTCAGCACCTTGCTGTGAACTAACAGGTACTTCGGATGCAGTTTTACATTTTTGCTCAAGAAAGATACAATGAAACATGCCACCAGTTCCACCAGTCGGGACAGGGCTGTGGCAATGGCGACACCGGTAGCTCCCAGCTTCGGCATGCCGAACAGTCCGAAGATAAATGTGGCATTCAGAATGACATTCAATACAAAAGCCAGCATATTCAACGCCATACTGACCGTCACACGACCTACGCTTCGCAGGATGGAAAGATATACTTCCGTGATGCCCCAGCACAGGTATGTGATGCCCATGATCCGCAGATAAGAGGCGCCGATAGTGATCAGCTCCTGATCAGGAGTAAAGAGAAGCATCATCTTCTGAGGGAGGAAAAATGCAATCAGCGCAACTATACCTGAAATTGCCATAGAGAAACGAAGTGTGATTCCTTCTACAGTATGAATTGCTTCCAGGTTCCCCTTTCCATAATATTGGGCGCACAAGAGAGTGGCTCCCGTCCCCAGTCCGTAATATACCATAAACAGGACATTCGAAAAATTTGACGCCAGGGATACTGCGGATATTGCGGACTGTCCCACATAGTTTAGCATAATAACATCCGCGGAATTCACTGCTGCACTGAGCAGATTCTGTATAATGATCGGGATGGTCAGTTTGAACATCTGTCTGTAAAAATCGTCTTTTTTCATTGCTGTTATCTGCATGGTATTCCTCTGTGTTCCTCTCCATTGGATAATTTTCTGCCGTTGGATTGTATTATATGTCGTTCGCAGGAATTACGCAATATGCTAAAAGCGATCCGCCTGTAAACAAGCGGACCGCTCCTTTTAAAAAGGCTGTTTGATTATAATGTCCAGCCGGCAGCCTCCATCTGAGTGGCTTTCATATGCCGGTAAATGCCGTCTTTTGCTTCCAGTTCGGCAGGCGTTCCCTGCTCTGCCACCACGCCATCCTTCAATACAACAATCTTGTCTGCGTCCGCCACGGTACGCATGCGGTGCGCAATGATCATAACGGTCTTATTGCGGATCAGCCTGGAAAGGGATTCCTGAATCAGTGTCTCGTTATCTACATCCAGAGAAGCGGTTGCCTCATCCATGAGGATGATGGGAGCATCCTTTAAAAAGGCTCTGGCAATGGAGATCCGCTGTCTCTCACCGCCGGACAGTTCCGAACCGTTCTCACCGATCATGGTCTGCCAGCCGTTCGGAAGTTTCTCCGCGAACTCATCGCAATGCGCCAGTTTTGCCGCAGCCAGCACTTCTTCATCCGTAGCATTCTGCCTGCCGATACGGATATTTTCCATCACCGTATTATTGAACAGTGTCACATCCTGGAATACGATAGCGTACAGAGACATCAGTGTCTCCGGATCGATGGTGGAGATGTCCATGCCACCCACGGTGATCTTACCTTTATGGATATCCCAGAACCGGGAAGCCAGTCTGGACACGGTGGTCTTACCGCCGCCGGAAGGTCCGATCAATGCGGTCACTTCGCCTTGTTTTGCCGTGAAAGTGACATCGCGAAGTACGGTATCCTGACTGTCATAGGAGAATCCCACATGGGAAAATTCGATGTCATACCCCTTAGGATCCATGGTGCTGGCACCGGTCTGGATCTCATGGGACAGGATCTCGTCGAGACGGTCACACTGCACACTGGTACTGATAATAGCTGCCAGATTCTGCAGTGCCACCTGCAGGGGATCATACATTCTGGATACCAACAGGAGGAATACGAAGAAGGTCAGGATGTCGATCTCTCCCTTTACTAACAACACACCGCCGGTCAATGCCACGGTAGCGATGCCAAGCTTTAAGATCATCTGGGCACCGCCTACAAAGACTGCCGTACCAAGCTCCGTCACCAGTGCATGTTTTTCCACGGCACGGATCTTGCCCTCTAAGCCTTCCATGTACTCAGCCTGGGCATTGTTGGCCCGAAGGTCACGTACGGTCTCCAGGCATTCCTGAATGCCGTCAGCACAGTCCATTTTTAATTTCATCTGCTTCTTACTTAAGCTCTTCTGTACCCTGCCGGAACATCCCACAATGAGGAAAGACACAGGCAGTACCCACAGTGCTGCGATTGCCATTCTCCAGTTCATGAAAAAGGTACCCACAGCGATCAGTGTGGTGGAGATACAGGAACCAACCAGTTCCGGAATGAAATGGGAGGATGCAGTCTCCATGGTGGCACAGTCCGCCATAATGGTACTTGTCAGATCGGACAGATCTTTTTTTCCGAAGAAGGATAACGGGATCTTACGCAGCTGCTCTGCCAGAGCAATTCTGCGCACACCGCTCTCCACATAAGTTGCCAGGAACGTGGCACGATACTGCACCAACGTTGTCAGCGCGATCAGAAGAAGACAGAGTACGCAGCCCACAATGTAGAAAACACCTCTGCCTGCCATGGTGCCCTGTAAATAATCTCTTACCAGAAAATACAGCATCCATACCGGGAACATCAACACCAGATCGGAACATGTTACGGATACAAATGCCTTTATCATATCCTTCGCACCTTTTTCGGAAAGCGCGTATTTATGCTGCAATTTTGCCTGTAAGCTACTCATTCTATTTCTCCCCCTTTCCTACTTTCCAGCTGACGGATTTATTGTACTCTTCCCACATATGGGCATACAGTCCGTTTTGTCCCAGCAATATTTCATGGTTTCCCTGTTCCACAATTCCGCCATCCTTCAACACACAGATGCGGTCGGCATCCACAACCGAGGACAATCTGTGTGCGATCATGATCACGGTCTTGCCTGCGGAAAGCTTCGTAAATGCCTGCCGTACCTTCGCCTCATTATCCGGATCAGCAAAAGCGGTAGCTTCATCCAGGATCAGGATCGGTGCATTTTTTAACATCGCTCTCGCAACGGACAGGCGCTGTGCCTCACCTCCGGATACATACGTACCCTGGCTTCCGATGACGGTATCCACACCGTCCGGCAGCTTTGCAATAATGTCCTCACACTGGGCATTTTTCAGAGCTTCCATGACTTCTTCTCTGGTGGCATCCTTTTTGCCCATGCGGACATTATCGTAAATGGACATCTTAAGCAATTTGCTGTCCTGAAATACGAAGGACACCATATTCATCAACTGTGCGGAAGGAATATCCTTCACATCCACGCCGCCGATGCATACCTTACCTTCTGTGGTATCATAGAAACGGGCAATGAGACTTGCCAGCGTGGTCTTACCGCCGCCGGAGGGACCGACAAATGCCACATGCTCTCCTTCTTTGATATCGAGATTGATCTGATGCAGAGCATCTCTTCCCGCATTTTCATAGCGGAAGGATACATTTTGTAACGCAATGGAATGATCCTTGATGTTCTGCTCTTTTTCTGCTTCCGGCAGAGGATTACGGCTTAAGATACCATCAGTTCTTTTCAGAGCATCCTCCACGATCATCTGATTCTCTCCGCCGTACATGATCTTGCCTAATGTAACGGTCAGTACCGGAGTGATAATGATGTAGAACAGAAGGTTGATCAGCACCTCAGGATCCCCGCCTGCTCCACCGAACCAATATGCGGCACCGATCAGAACGGCGAAGATCGCATTGATCAGTGTGGTAAAGCCTACCATGGGCCACATCAGTTCTTTGGTATAAGCGATGGTCCATTTTTCATATTTTTTAATAGATGTTTGGAAGCGTTTGAAAGAAAATACCGACTGTCCGAAGGTCTTCACCACCGGAATACCGCGGACATATTCCACGGCTTCGCTGGACATTTCCTCCAGCGCATTCTGGTACTCTTCCATCTTATCCTTCATGCGCTGTCCGGTCATGGCACCCATAATGAGAAATGCAAATACCACCGGCACCAGACTCAACAATCCCAATTTCCAGTCAAACGCCACCAGCAATACCAACAATCCCACCGGTGTTGCCATTGCCCCTGCCTTATCCGGCATCTGGTGTGCCAGATAGGTCTCGGTGGCTGCGGTGGATTCGTTGACGATCTTACGGATCTTACCGCTGCCCTCACTGTCCATGAATCCCATGGGCAGCGTCAGAATATGACGCATCAGTGTGCTTCGCATATTCGCCTGCACGTGAAAGGCTGCAATGTGGGAGCACAACAGTGCGCAGATATAAATGATCATGGAAAGCAGTGCAAATCCCACGGCACTCCATCCAAGCCCCGACAGATTCTGCGCCTTGCTGTAATCCGGCGCTGCCAGTACAACCTCCTGCATGATCCGCCAGATATCATAAAACGGCAGTAATGCAATCAGTGCACTGACCGCGGACAGAATCCATGACGCAATGGTCAGGTACTTGTAGTTGCCCGCATAAGCGAACAGCTTCTGCATAGAGCTTTCTTTTTTCATGTGATCTTTCCCTCTTTCCCTTTGATTTAAATTAATTTTTTGGATTTAATGTAACTCTTTAATTTCTAGAATTTCTTTTCATTTTGCCCTGCTTTTCATCATTTCTCTTTTCCGGACATTTGAGGCTCTATTGTCTTTCCTATCTAACACCGCTTATTGATAATTAGTTTCAACTAACCGTCGGTTTTTAAGATAGACTGCTACCGTAATCTTCCATAGCAGTCTTATCTTATGCTTCACCCCAGCTTGATGATGGCTCCCCATCCGCCGTAGTGATACTTCTCCAGCATATGCAGATATTTTCTGGCAGTATCCCTGTCCATGCGGTGTCTGACGACTTCGAACATACTGTCAAACATGGCTCTCGACATGATATGTAGGAACTCCTCGGTGATCATGCTGCCTTCCTGTAGGAATTGTGTGGCTTCCATATACTTGTAGGTATACTCCGTCTCAATATCCACCAGATGTTCCACGAAATCCTGATACTTGGTACCGTAAGAGGCATCCAGCAGTAACCGGAAATCATCGAACCGATCATAGACATAGTCAAGCATTTCATCCATACCGCCTACCACATAATCCTCCATTACCTTCGGCTGTTCCTCTGCCTCTCTGGCATGAAACGCCTCCTGGGTCTTAAGGAATATCTGCGTCAGCCCTTCCGCCGCCGGTTCCACAATCGCACAAAACAATCCTTCCTTGTCCCCAAACCGGGAATAGATGGATCCGGTAGTAGTGTCTGCCTTGGCTGCGATCGTACGAAGCGACGCTTCGGAATAGCCCTTCTCCAGGAATTCTTCTCTGGCACAGACGAGAATTCTCTCTGAAACTCCTTCGATTGGTTTTGTCACTTTTTCCTCCAAAAAAATATTCATAACAGTGTTATATAACACTGTTATGAA
>ERZ1027014.821-NODE-821-length-12771-cov-5.529884_pt1 | contig 12771 bp, 10 predicted proteins | sample MGYA00519287_ERZ1027014 | MGnify/ENA primary metagenome ERZ1027014 (study PRJEB26926, sample SAMN06164698) | human gut metagenome | biome: ENVO:00009003; feature: ENVO:2100002; material: ENVO:00002003 | host: Homo sapiens | place: USA | collected 2012 ...
ATAAAATACACCGTGTGGATGCAGGCTTTCTTTATATGGAGAAAATATACAAAAATAAGTGAAATGGAGATTGGAACTTTGTTAATTATTTGACGAATTAGCGGTTACTTTTTTGGGGGCTGAGGTGTAAAATATACAGAGATTATAAGGAGGTACAAGAAAATGGGTAACATACCGCTTTGGCTGTGCATACCGTTTGCCGGCCTTTTATTATGTATCGCAATTTTCCCGCTGGTAAAAGGAGAATGGTGGGACAAAAATAAAGGCTGGGCGGTACTCATCTGGTCACTTTTATTTATTATTCCGTTTGCAGTAAAATACGGCGCAGGCGAGACTGCAGAAACAGTTCTGGAATGTATAGTGAATGATTATCTTTCCTTTATTGTATTGCTGTTTGGTCTGTTTTGTGTTTCCGGAAATATTAATCTGGAAGGAGATTTTGTCGGATCACCGCGTATGAATACCGGACTTCTGGCGATCGGAACACTGCTTTCAAGCTGTATCGGTACAACCGGTGCCAGCATGCTTCTGGTACGGCCGATGATTCAGATGAATTCCTGGAGAAGAAATAAGAGTCATATTATGGTTTTCTTCATTTTCCTGATTTCCAATATGGGTGGATGTCTGACACCAATCGGTGATCCGCCACTTCTGATGGGATTTATGAGAGGGGTACCGTTTACCTGGAGTTTACGTCTGTTCCCGGTACTGGTATTTAATATGGTAATTCTCCTGACTGTATTTTATTTTATCGACCGTCGTGCATACCGCAGAGATATTGCACTTGGCATGCGTCCGGATATTTCCAGACCAACGACTACTTTTAAAGTCAATGGTCTGCACAACATTATTTTTATGGTTATGATTGTGGCAGGTGTTGTATTAAGCGGCGTTCTTCCGGGAATGAAAGCATTCCAGAATGCAGACGGAAGCGTTATCAGTATTCCGATTTTCCGGAGCGTAAGACTGGCAGTGCCGACACTGATCGAGATTGTTATTATTCTGGTTGCAGCGTTTCTGTCATTTAAGACAACGAAATCCGATGTGCGCACAAAGAACCACTTTACCTGGGGTGCCATTGAGGAAGTTGCAGTACTGTTTATCGGAATTTTTATTACCATGCAGCCGGCACTCATGATCTTAAAGAGCAAAGGTGCGGAACTGGGACTGACAAAACCTTTAGAGATGTTCTGGGCGACCGGTGCACTTTCCAGCTTCCTGGACAATACACCAACCTATCTGGTATTCCTTACAACGGCTGGAACACTGGGCGCAACCAGCGGTATTGCCACAACCGTGGGAACCGTTGCGGTCAAGATGCTTATGGCAATCTCCTGTGGTGCGGTATTTATGGGAGCCAACACATACATCGGAAATGCACCGAACTTTATGGTGAAATCCATCTCGGATGAAAACGGTATCAAGATGCCGTCATTCTTTGGTTATATGTTATGTTCCCTGAAGTTTTTGATTCCGGTATTTATCATTGATACACTGGTATTCTTTTTATAGGAGGTAGAAGGCTATGGACAACAAAGAACAATGCAGAAAGCTGGCGAACCGAATCTATGAACTGGATGAAAAAGTGTACAAGACTTCCGGTTCTGGACTCGGAAAGACATTTACCGGAGAAAAAGCGCGTGTGCTGGATGACCTGACCATGCTTATTGTTTCCAATCCACAGGGGCATTTGCTTCGAAGTGAACTGGCTCTGATCGGAAACATGGCGAGAAGTATCCGGAATAAAGAAGCACGCCATGACCTTTTGGTTGAATATAATGATATTCTGGAAGAAATAGCAAATCTGCCGATGAGCTTTGGCTCGGTAGATATTGTGGATAAAGATCTGGCAGATATGAATTCTTCGATTCTGAGCAAGAAGTTTTCTGAGAAGGATCATCTGGTAATTTGTATCAGCCGTTCCCATGGAAGTGCAGGTACTGATATTGGATTTGCACTGGCGGAAGCACTGCATATCAATTATTATGATGAATCGGTATTGAATCAGATTCTAGATCGCAGAGATGCAAAAGAATTCGGGGCAGATGCGGCAAAAGTCAGCGATTTTAAGCGTTATCATGGTCTGTCAAAGAAAGACGCATCTTTCTTCCGGCAGAGTGCCTTAATCTGTGAGCTGGCAAAAGAGGAAGATATGATTGTTATGGGACGTGCTGCGGATGTCGTACTGACCGGACAGCATATTCCGCATATCAGCATCTATATTACGGCACCGTTTGCGATCCGTGTGCGCCGTATGATGGAACTGAAAAATCTGGATTTGAAACAGGCCATTAATCTGGTGCGCAAGATGGATCATAAGCACCAGGATTATTATCATTCCTTTACCGGTAAGCGCTGGGGTGATGCGATCAATTATGATCTGTGTATCAACAGTGCATGCTACGGAATTGATGAGTCGGTAGAACTGATCGGACGTCTGATCAACCGGCAGGCAAAATTGGTACATCGAAATAAAGATACCAAATAGTGTGGATAAAACCAATAGACTTCCGTCTTCGTTAAACGGCAGTTTAAGAAAACGTTAAGATACAACAGGTAAAACATTAAGCGTACAAAGATATAATTGGAAACAGATAAAAGAAAAGGAGTTTCAGTCAAATGGAAAAGAAAAAATTGCTGAAAAACAAAATTGTTGATACGCTTCCGGTGCTTTACCTTGAAACTGTGATTCTCATGGTTTTAGGACAATTTCTGGGAAACTTTGTTCTCGGAATCCCGGTGGGGATTGCCTATGCAAGAAACCCTGAGATACTAAATTCTGCGTTTTTGAATACGACACTGATGTATGTGATCTTTTGGGGAATCTGGGCCGTGGCATTGTTCTGGATCGGTATCCGAAAACGGAATCGTCCGATTTTACAGGCAGTCGGCACGAAACCACAGGGAAATAACTGGAAATATCTGCTGTTCGGTTTGGTTCTGGGATTTGCACTGAATGGATTTTGTATTCTGATTGCATGGCTGCACCATGATATTGTGCTGACCTACGATGCCATTCATCCGCTGTGGTTTGTGGTTGTGTTTCTGACCGTGTTTATCCAGTCGTCGGCAGAGGAACTGCTGTGCAGGGGATTTCTATATCAGAAACTGCGCAGAAGTTATAAAAATCCGGTGGTTGCAATTGTCGGAAATGCACTGCTGTTTGCGTTGCTGCATCTGGCAAATAACGGAGTTACGGTGCTTTCTGTCCTGAATATTTTTCTGGTCGGAATTTTGTTTTCCCTCATGGTATATTACATGGACAGTCTCTGGTGTGCGTTTGCCGTACATACAGCATGGAATTTTACGCAGAACATTCTCTTTGGCTTGCCAAACAGTGGGATCAATGTGCCGTATTCGGTATTTAAACTGGATGCAGCAACCGCCAGGGACAGTTTTGCGTATAACGTTGGATTTGGTATCGAGGGAACGCTCCTTGCGGATGTTGTACTTCTTGTGGCATGTGTATTGCTGTATTTGTGGGGCAGAAAGCATGGAAAGAAGTCTATGGATGTGTGGGCAGAAACATAATATAATTAGTATTTTACGAAAACGGCACCAGGTTACATCTGGTGCCGTACAACTTTGTATTCGTCCCCGGAACGGTAAAAGGGACATTCCTTGTAATTACTCTGGACAAAACGAGCCATATCGTCTTCATCCATATTGACGGAGCAGTAGTACGCTTCGTCCTCTTCATCATATTCATTGTATGCACAAAAATCACAACTGGCCATACAAAAGTTCCCCTCCTTTTATGTAGTGAATCAGGCGATTGCCTGTTAAATAAACTGATTCTGCCCCTCATCGTAATGATAATTGATGGCAGCAAGGGTTTCTGTAATTGCATCTGCATCGGTCATATATGCGGCAGCAAGTTCGGTAAGTGTCGGGTAATGATCACGCAGCTGTGTGTTGACAACAGACAGAAGCATGACAGGATCTTTCGGTAAATTCATAGTATATTCCTCCTTTGGAAACGATTATTGCATATCGGTATAACTGTGCAGGATTTCCTGCAGAAAAATTTGGTATTCATTGACAACGGAATCCGGGGAAATCACACGGATATGTGTGGATAAGCCAGCAAGCCAGCCAAAAAACTGTGGACTGACAGCGACCTGTGCCCGCGCGAGAATGTGGGTATCGTCGTAGGGGCGCATGGCTACACCGGCACCGAAACGGTCAATGATGACACCGGTCATGGAAGTATCGCACAGAAGCTGTACGGTTGTCTCTTCCCCGGCAAACATGCCGAAATTTTTGCGGGAATAAGAGGCGATATCCATCTGTTCGTAATCGGTCTGTCCGCACCGCGCCTGATCTACAGCGGAGAGATCAAGCATCTTGTCGACACGGTAATGTTTCATTTTCCCGGCATCCGCGTCATAGGCAACAAGATAATAGTTCTCGTCATCCCAGGTAAGAAGCCAGGGGCTGACCTGATAGAATCTGCCGTTTTTGCGCAGCTGCATTTCTTTTCTGACATTCCAGTCGAAGTAGTGGAAACGGATCTGCCGGTTTTCTGCAATGGCAGAGTGGATGACATCCACGCTGTAATAGATTTTTTCATTGCTGGTTTTGTTGCGGTCTGCAACGACAACCTGACGCTGTAGTTTTTTCGCATCGTTTTTACTGACAAGCTGTTCCAGTTTGCCAATCAGCTGCCGTGATTTCTTTGTGGTAATAAATTTGGAAGACTGTACCAGGTCAACAAGCAGTTTGACTTCCGGCAGCTCAAATGTGCGGTCTGCTATGCGGTAACCGGCATGCGCGCCTTCGGTCCGGATGATGTCATAACCATAATCACAAAGCGTCTGGATATCGTTATAGATGCTTTTACGCTCCGCCCGGATGCCGTTTGCCGCGAGATGGTCGATGATCTGTGGGGTAGTGACGGTATGGGTTTCATCCGTGTTCTGACGCAGATAATCCAGAAGGAATAACAGCTTTTGTTTTTGATTCACAGATTTTGGCATGACAGTTCTCCTCTTTCAAATAAAGCGAAAACCCGGCGGAAAAACCGCCGGGAATTACATTATCGTTTACACTTGGTTGCTGCTTCCACAAAACCACGGAACAGTGGATGTGGACGGTTTGGTCTGGATTTTAATTCCGGATGTGCCTGTGTGGCAATAAACCATGGGTGATCCGGGAGTTCGATCATTTCTACAATTCTTCCGTCCGGAGAAGTTCCACAAAGTTTCATGCCATGCTCGGTGAGAGTGGCACGATAATCATTGTTTACTTCATAACGATGACGATGACGCTCGGAAATCTCAGTGGTTCCGTATACTTCATATGCTTTGGAATCCTTGTCCAGTACACAAGGATAAGCGCCGAGTCTTAAGGTACCGCCGATATCTTCTACACCGTCCTGATCCGGCATCAGTGCAATGACCGGATGTGTTGTGTTCGGGTCAAGTTCGATACTGTGTGCATCGTTGAATCCGCATACGTGACGTGCAAATTCAATGATGGATACCTGCATGCCGAGGCAGAGACCAAGGTACGGAATCTTGTTCTCGCGGGCATAGCGTGCGGCAAGGATCATTCCCTCGACACCGCGCAGACCGAATCCGCCGGGAACAAGGATACCGTTTACATCACCCAGCACCTCATCTACATTGTCTACATTTAATTCTTCGGAGTCTACCCATTTAATGTCGATTGTTGCATGCTCTGGAATACCGCCGTGCTTTAAAGCTTCCACAACGGAAATGTAAGCATCGTGTAATGCGGTATATTTTCCGACCAGTGCAATCCGGACTTCCTTATCCGGATGACGCAGATCATTGACCATGGACTTCCAGTCACTTAAATCCGGTTCCGGACAATCAAGATTTAAACACTCACAGGCAATTTTCGCAAGATTTTCTTTTTCCATCGCCAGTGGAGCTTCATATAAATACTCAACATCCAGATTCTGCAGTACATGTGTGTTCGGAACATTACAAAACAGTGCGATCTTGTCCTTTAATCCCTGATCTAACGGCTGCTCGGAACGGCAGACGATGATATCCGGCTGGATACCCATACCCTGCAGTTCCTTGACACTTGCCTGGGTAGGCTTGGTCTTTAATTCCTGTGAGGCGCGCAGGTACGGAATCAGGGTAACGTGACAGAGAATCGCATTCTCATGTCCCACTTCGTGCTGGAACTGACGGATTGCTTCAAGGAAAGGCTGGCTTTCGATATCTCCGACGGTTCCGCCGACTTCTATTATTGCAATATGCATATCATCGGATGTGAAATTACGGTAAAAACGGCTCTTGATCTCGTTGGTAATATGCGGGATTACCTGTACGGTTCCTCCGCCATAATCTCCACGGCGTTCTTTCTGCAGAACGGACCAGTAAACCTTACCGGTTGTCACATTGGAATTCTTTGTCAGACTTTCGTCGATGAAGCGCTCGTAGTGACCGAGATCCAGATCGGTTTCCGCTCCATCATCCGTTACGAACACTTCACCGTGCTGAATCGGGTTCATGGTTCCCGGATCAATGTTGATATATGGATCGAACTTCTGCATGGTGACTTTGTAGCCACGCGCTTTGAGCAGACGTCCTAAAGATGCAGCAGTGATACCTTTTCCAAGACCAGATACGACACCGCCAGTGACAAAGACGTATTTTACAGGCATAATTTTCCTCCTAAGTTTTTATCTAAACTACCATAGTTTAATATTATACAGCGGACAACAAAAATATTCCACACTTTTTTATAAAAAGTTTAGAAAGGATAGGAAAAGTTCTCGAACAAAATGTTGATTTTGCGTTTCTTATTACATATAATAAGGGTATTGATTACAAGAGATATACAAATGGAGGGCTTATGGACAATCAGGCACCGAATAATTATAACAACGGAAACTATAACGGTGGCAATAATTATAATAACGGAAATAATGGAAACAACGGTAATAACGGAAACAATGGTGGCAACAACGGAGGAAAGAAAGACAACCATAACGGACAGATGATCCTGGGATTTATCATGGTCACCCTGGTGGCACTCTTTTTCCTGTCATTTTTTGCCAACCGGTTTTCACAGATGAGTTCGAAGGAAACTACATACTCCGAATTCCTGAAACAACTGGAAAAGAATAATATCAAAACAGTGGAATTCAGCAATTACGAGATGGATTACACACTGGTGGACGATAAAAAACCATACGAAATAACGTATTACACCGGAATTGTCAATGATCCGGATCTGATTACAACGCTTAAAAAGGCAAAGACATCAGAGGGAAAGGCAATTGAAATTTCGGCATCCGTGCCGGACAATACTTCGGCATGGCTGGTAAATATTTTAAGCTTTGTTATTCCGCTGGTACTGATCTGGATTCTCTTTGGATTCCTGATGCGCCGGATGGGCGGAGGAGCCATGGGGGTTGGAAAATCAACCGCCAAAGTATATGTGGAGAAAACAACCGGCGTGACATTTAAAGATGTAGCCGGACAGGACGAGGCAAAGGAATCCCTGCAGGAAGTGGTGGATTTTCTGCACAATCCGAAGAAATACAGCGATATCGGGGCAAAGCTCCCGAAGGGTGCACTGCTTGTCGGACCTCCTGGAACCGGTAAGACATTGCTGGCAAAAGCAGTTGCCGGAGAGGCAAAGGTTCCGTTTTTCTCCCTGGCAGGTTCTGATTTTGTGGAGATGTTCGTCGGTGTGGGTGCTTCCCGTGTGCGTGATCTGTTCAAGGAAGCACAGAAGATGGCACCGTGTATCATTTTTATTGATGAGATCGATGCAATCGGTAAAAGCCGTGACAGCCGGTATGGCGGAGGCAATGATGAGCGTGAACAGACCTTAAACCAGCTGCTTGCGGAGATGGATGGATTTGATGCATCCAAAGGTATTTTAATTCTTGCGGCAACGAACCGTCCGGAAGTTCTGGATAAGGCACTGCTTCGTCCGGGACGCTTTGACCGTCGGATCATTGTTGACAAGCCGGATCTGAAAGGCCGTCTGGAAACTTTAAAAGTACATTCCAAGGATGTACACATGGATGAAACGGTAGATCTGGATGCACTGGCACTGGCTACTGCCGGTCTGGTGGGATCGGATCTTGCCAATATGATTAACGAGGCTGCCATCAATGCGGTAAAGAATGGACGAAAGTTTGTCAATCAGTCGGATCTGTTTGAAGCATTTGAACTTGTGGCTGTCGGTGGAAAAGAGAAAAAGGACCGTGTCATGAGTGATAAGGAGCGTAAGATTGTCTCTTATCACGAGGTAGGGCATGCACTTGTTTCGGCACTTCAGAAAAATACAGAGCCGGTTCAAAAGATTACTATCGTACCGCGTACCATGGGAGCATTGGGATACACGTTACAGACACCGGAAGAAGAAAAGTATTTAGAGACCAAAGATGAACTTCTTGCAAAGATTACGACCTTTATGGCAGGACGTGCAGCGGAGGTACTTGTATTCCACTCAGCGACCAGCGGTGCAGCAAATGATATTGAGAATGCAACAAAGATTGCGCGTGCAATGGTTACGATGTATGGTATGTCAGATACGTTTGGCATGATGTGTCTTGCTACGGTGGAAAACCAGTATCTGGATGGAAGAGCCGGTCTGATCTGCGGAGAAGATACCGCAGGACAGATTGATAAGGAAGTGCTTTCCATTATTAATAAAAGCTACGAGGATGCAATGCAGATGCTGACAGAAAATCGTGACATTTTGGATCATATCAGCGATTATCTGTACGAAAAGGAGACGATCACCGGCAAGGAATTCATGAAGATTTTCCGCGAAATGAAAGGACTTCCGCAGGAAGAAGATAAAGAGTCACTGATGCCGGATGACACAGCGGATGAGAAAAAAGCATCACAGGAACCGCGTGTGTTATCCAAAGAAAATAATGAAGCGAAAGACGACACTTCAATTGCAGAGGATAGCCAGTCCAAAGCTGCGATTGTGAGTGATGATATGTTTGAGGAATAATTCATGTTCGACTTTCAGGAAGAATTACGTAAACTCCCGGATCAACCGGGAGTTTATATTATGCATGACAAAACAGATGCGATCATATATATAGGAAAAGCAGTCAGCCTGCGCAAACGGGTGCGGCAGTATTTTCAGCCGAGTCATGATGAGGGCATCAAGAAAAAACAGATGGTGGAGCACATTGCACGGTTTGAGTATATTATTACCGATTCCGAGCTGGAGGCTTTGGTGCTGGAGTGCAATCTGATCAAAGAGCACACACCCAAATATAATACGATGCTGCGGGATGACAAGACGTACCCTTATATCCGGGTGACGGTGCAGGAAGATTTTCCGCGGGTTCTTTTTTCCCGCCAGGTAAAAAAAGATAAGTCTCGTTATTTTGGACCGTATACGAGTGCCGGTGCGGTAAAAGATACGATAGAGCTGATCAATAAACTTTATAAACTGCGCACCTGTAACCGTAAGCTTCCGAGAGATATCGGATTAGAACGTGCCTGCTTGAATTATCATATTCATCAGTGTGATGCTCCCTGTCAGGGGCATGTGGATAAAGAGACGTATGGAAAGCAGGTCAGTAAGGCACTGGAATTTTTAAATGGAAACTATGGACCGGTAATACGTGAATTAAAAGAAAACATGCAGAAGGCATCCGAGGAGATGGAGTTTGAGCGGGCGATCGAGTACCGTGAGCTGTTAAACAGTGTCAGCCAGATTGCCCAGAAACAGAAAATTACCAATACGGACGGAGAAGACAAAGATATCATTGCACTGGCGAGTGATGACCGGGATGCGGTGGTTCAGGTGTTTTTTATCCGCAGTGGAAAGATTATCGGAAGGGATCATTTTCATGTGCGTGTGGGATCAGAAGAAAGCACAGGGGATATTCTGGTAAATTTCGTGAAACAGTATTATTCTGGGACGCCGTTTGTCCCGCGGGAAATCATGCTCCAGGAAGCAATCGAAGACATTCCGGTGCTGGAAGAATGGCTGAGTGCCAAACGCGGGCGGAAAGTGACGATACGGATTCCGCAGAAAGGACTCAAAGAAAAGCTGGTGGAGCTGGCTGCGAAAAATGCACAGTTGGTGCTCAGCCAGGATAAAGAAAAGATTAAGAGAGAAGAAGGGCGTACCATCGGCGCGGTAAAAGAGATTGAGCAGCTGCTTGGCATGAAAGGGCTTAATCGTATGGAAGCCTATGATATTTCTAATATTAATGGATTTGAAACCGTAGGTTCTATGATTGTATACGAAAAAGGACGGCCGAAACGCAGCGATTACCGGAAATTTAAACTCCGCACGGTATCGGGACCGGATGATTACGCTTCCATGCATGAGGTCCTGACCCGGCGGTTTACGCACGGCATGCAGGAACAGAAAGAACTGGAAGAAAAAAATATGCCACAGGAAGTCGGAAGTTTTACACGCTTCCCGGATATCATTATGATGGATGGTGGACGCGGCCAGGTAAATATCTGTCTGCAGGTGCTGGAAGAACTGGGACTGGATATTCCGGTCTGCGGTATGGTAAAGGATGACAATCACCGTACAAGGGGACTGTATTTCCACAATGTGGAAATTCCGATTGACCGGCATGGAGAGGGATTTAAACTGATTACCCGGATTCAGGATGAAGCACACCGGTTTGCCATTGAGTATCACCGGTCTTTGCGTTCCAAGGCACAGGTACACTCCATTTTAGATGACATTGAGGGAATCGGACCGGCCAGAAGAAAGGCACTGATGCGCAGATTCCAGTCTATGGAAAACATGAAAAACGCATCTGTGGAGGAGCTGGCAGAAACCGACAGCATGAATCTGGCAGCTGCACAGAATGTATATGATACCCTGCATTCCGGACCGGCTTAGCAACTTGTGATATGGAAAGATTCATGGTACAATCTGTTTATAAAAAGGCAGTCCGGCACAGGTACTGCTTAATATGAGCCACAGGGGGAAATGAATATGTCAAATGGAAGTGTTAGTGTTGCAAAAGTTGCGCAGGTTTTAAATCTGAAAAATTTTACGCCGGATATCAATCTGAAAAAATGTAAGATTATTTCCAGCGATGTGAATCGTCCGGCATTACAGCTGACCGGATATTTTGAACATTTCGAGGAATCAAGAATACAGATGATTGGAAATGTAGAATATACGTTTATCCAGCAGATGAGTGATGCGGAAAAGAAAACCCGTTATGATGCGTTTCTGAAGTTTGATATCCCATGTGTGATTTTCTGCCGCAGTCTGCAGCCAGATGAAATTTTCTTAGAAGAGGCAATAAAAAATGAAGTGCCGGTTCTTGGTACGGATCGTCCGACTTCTGAATTTATGGCAGAGCTGATCTATACACTGGGTGAAGAACTGGCACCCTGTATTACCGTTCACGGGGTTCTGGTCGATGTATATGGCGAGGGTCTCATGATTACAGGAGACAGTGGAATCGGAAAAAGCGAGGCGGCTCTGGAATTGATCCGCCGCGGACATCGTCTGGTTACGGATGATGTAGTGGAAATCCGCAAGATCAATGAACATACACTGATCGGAACTTCTCCGGAAGTGACCCGGCATTTTATTGAACTGCGGGGCATTGGCATCATAGATGTAAAGACTCTGTATGGTGTAGAGTGCGTCAAGGAAAAGCAGCAGATCGATCTGGTGATCAAACTGGAAGACTGGAAGAAAGATGCGGATTATGACCGCCTGGGACTGGAAGAAGAATATATCGAATATCTGGGCAATAAGGTAGTATGTCATTCCCTTCCAATCCGCCCGGGACGTAATCTGGCTGTTATTTGTGAGACTGCGGCTGTCAACCACAGACAGAAGAAGATGGGCTACAATGCGGCACAGGAATTGTATCGCAGAGTCCAGGCAAATATGACAAAAAGTGACGATGAAGAATAGACGAGAGTAAATGAGGAGATGTAAGAAATCATGGAAAAGAAGAATGCGTGGGAGAAATACCCGGAAGGAACCAAAAGACAGGATGTATTTACATTTGCGGAAGAATACCGTAAGTTTATATCTTCCTGCAAGACCGAGCGCGAGTGTGCAGCGGAATTCTACCGGCAGGCAAAGGAAGCCGGATTTACAGATCTGAGTGAAAAGATCGCGCAGAATGCAAAATTAAAAGCTGGAGACCGCATTGTTGCCAATAATATGGGAAAGGGTCTGGCTCTGTTTGTGATCGGCGAAAAAGACATCGAGGAAGGAATGAACATTCTCGGCGCACATATTGATTCCCCACGTATGGATTTAAAACAGGTACCGTTATATGAAGATACGGAGATGGCACTGTTAGATACGCATTATTATGGAGGTGTGAAGAAATACCAGTGGGTGACACTTCCACTTGCACTGCACGGTGTAATCTGTAAAAAAGACGGCACAACGGTTATGGTCAATATCGGAGAAAAACCGGAAGATCCTGTTTTTGGCGTGAGTGATCTGCTGATTCATTTAGCGGGAGAACAGATGGAGAAAAAGGCATCCAAGGTGATCGAAGGAGAAAACCTTGATCTGCTTGTCGGAAGTATTCCGGCAGCAAGTGATGATGAAAAAGAGAAAAAAGAGATGAAAGACCGCGTAAAGGCAAATATTTTAAATATTCTGTCCAAAGAGTACGGTGTGGACGAGGAAGATTTTCTGTCTGCGGAGATTGAAGTTGTCCCGGCAGGGGCTGCCAGAGATTACGGCTTTGACCGCAGCATGATCATGGGTTATGGACATGACGACAGGGTGTGCGCATATCCATCCTGTCTCTTATACACATCTCCGAGCCCACGAGACCGTACTAGATCTCGT
>ERZ1027014.824-NODE-824-length-12741-cov-7.303799_pt1 | contig 12741 bp, 5 predicted proteins | sample MGYA00519287_ERZ1027014 | MGnify/ENA primary metagenome ERZ1027014 (study PRJEB26926, sample SAMN06164698) | human gut metagenome | biome: ENVO:00009003; feature: ENVO:2100002; material: ENVO:00002003 | host: Homo sapiens | place: USA | collected 2012 ...
AAGAGACAGATCTTCTCATGCGCTTCTACGACCCGGACAGCGGCAGCATCAGCGTGGACGGCACGAATACGCAGACGATCCCGCGCCGCGCACTGCGCCGTAACTTCGGCATGGTCCTGCAGGAAACATGGCTGAAAACCGGCACTGTGCTTGATAATATCCGCATGGGCCGCCCGGACGCTTCCGAAGAAGACGTTATCGCCGCCGCAAAGGCCGCGCACGCACATAGTTTTATTGAGCAGCTGCCGAACGGCTACTATACGCAGATTGGCGAAGACGGCGGCAGCCTTTCCGCCGGACAGAAACAGCTTTTGTGCATCTCGCGCATCATGCTGACGCTGCCTCCTATGCTGATTCTGGACGAAGCGACGTCTTCCATCGATACACGTACCGAGCTGCGCATTCAGCGCGCGTTTGCCAAGCTGATGCGCGGACGCACCTCGTTCGTCGTCGCACACCGCTTGTCGACCATCAAGGAATCTGATGTTATCCTCGTCATGCGCAACGGCAACATCGTAGAGCAGGGCGACCACGAATCTCTGCTTGCGAAAAACGGCTTCTACGCCGAGCTGTACCGCAGCCAGTTTACGGATGAGGAACAGCCGGTGGGTTAACGCACAAAAATGCAGCCTTCTCTATTCGAGAGAGCTGCATTTTTTGTTTTCTGCCATACCGCACAAAGCTGCGTTTTGCACTTTGTGCGGTATTTTTTGAATATCAATATAGTGGAAGTTTTAGTCAATGCGTTTGAGGAAATCAAACGGCAAAACGATTATGATAAAGATATAGGCGAACCTTGCCCGGACTGCGCATGCGCAAACTGCGTGCGGAACGCCTTCGGTGCACAGCCGTAGCGCTCCGTAAATAAGCGGTAAAACCGGCTTAAGCTGTTAAAGCCGCATGCACCGCAGATTTCAATGACGGGCATGTCCCCCTGCAAAAGCAGCTGCGCCGCCAAAGACAATCGCTTGCCGTTGATGTACTCCGTCGGCGTCATGCCGATGTAGCGGCGAAACGACCGCGTAAGGTGCTCCTGCGACATATTTGCAAGCGCCAAAAGACACGGAAGACCTGTGGTGTAATTTTCGCGCCGCTCCATTTTTTCAAGCAGCTCCGAAAACCACGCAGGCAAAATCGCTTCCGGCGCGGGTGCCGTAAGAAACAGCTGCACCAAATACGGAAACAGGCTTAAAATGTAGCGGCACGCCGTTTCGTTATCGGCAAAGCGGTTCGTGTTCAAAAGCTTTTCCTGCACATCCGTTAAGGTGTGGCCGGAAAGCACACAATGTAACGGCAGCTCCGGCGTATCGAATATGGCGCGGTCAAGCTGCAAATAATCACACAGCCGCTCAAACACCGTGCACGGAATACCGATATCGAGCAGTTCGAAATCCGCGTTGTTGAAAAAATCATAGCGGTGCACGTCCCTCGGGCGCATCAAAACGAACGAGCCCTCGGAAAGCAGCTGCGAGCGTCCATTCACGGCGTGGATGGCCCCGCCGTGCGAGACGAGAAACAGCTCGTAAAAATCATGCGTGTGAATTTTATACGTCGCCGGCACACCGCACTGGTGCAAAACGCGCGCACCCTCACCGGTGTGCAGATTTTCTTCGGAAAAATGCAGAAGTTCAACGTCGCTCATTTCGGCGCCCCCTTTCTTCTGCTATTATAACGCGTCAAAAAAACGGAATCAAGAAATTTCAATTCTAACTTTGGGAGGATAACGGTATGTTCAAGACCGATGTTCAAAAACTGCGCAATGCGTTGGAATTCACGCGCATTTACAAAGAGAACACAAACGACATTTACCTGCGTGAAGCCGCCTGCATGGATTTTCAGCTCCGTCATATCTTAGTGCCAATGGATGAAAACGACGGCATCGCGGGCCGCTATGAGCACGACTTTGTGGGCTTTTCCTCGCAGGTCGGCGGCATTTACACGTATTACTTTAACGAGCATGAATTTTTGAACGCATACATGGCTTGTAAGCAAAACGGTGAGATCACCGCTGCGGAGGACTACGCTTTGCAGGCTGTGCAAGCCTATTGGCACGAGGAAAACACCGCGCGCAAGGTTGAATTGGAATTTTCGAAGCGCTACGGCTATGTGCCGCCGAAAGCTTTTCCCGGTGCGGGCGTGGGCAACTGCGACTGCCGCGTGGCAGGTACAAACCTCGATTTTGAAAAGCTCATTCGTCTCGGCTTTGACGGGCTCGATCAGGAGATCGACCGTGCGGCGGAAGTGAACGGCGCGTCTTCGTTCTACACGGCTTTAAAGCTGTGGATTGAAAGCCTGCGCGGCGCATGCGAGCGTTACCGCGAACAGGCATTGGAGCTTGCCGAAAAAGCAGAGACCGAAGAAGCCAAAACGCGCTTTACAAAGCTTGCCGAAGCACTTTTAAACATTCAGCACAGCACACCGAAGACGTTCCTTGAGGGCGTGCAGCTGATGTGGATCTACGCTGTCAGCAGCGACATTATGAATTACAGCCGCATGGACGATTACCTTGGGCCGCTCTATGCCGCGGATATCGACGCGGGGCGCATCACGGAAGAAGAAGCCGTGCAGACCGTGCTGTATCTCTATAAGCACTTTAAAGAGATTAACAAGATCCATGACTGCCGCGTAATCATCGGCGGCGTGGGCAGAAAGCACCAGAAGGAAGCCGACCGCCTCGCCATCGTCATCATGGAAGCTTCCCGCCGCTTCCGCGAGACTGTGCCGCAGCTCACCCTGCGCTATTACAGCGACATGGACGAGACCGTTTTCCGCAAGGCGATGGAAGTGAATGCGGAGGGCACCACGTTCCCGATTATTTACTCCGATGAGACGAATGTACCGGCTGTGGAAAAGGTCTTTGGCGTTTCGCATGAGGAAGCCGAGCAATATGTGCCGTTCGGCTGCGGCGAATACGTCATGGTCGGTTACAGCGTAGGCACACCGAACAACGGCATCAACGCGCTGAAAGCGCTGGAAATTGCGCTGCACAACGGCCTTGATTTCTACCAGAACGTTCCCTGCGGCGAAAAGACCGGCGACCCGGCGCAGTTTGATACCTTTGAAAAGCTGTATGCCGCCGTGCTTGCACAGCTCAAGCCGACCATTGACCGCTTTGCTGTACACAAATACCTCAACTATAAAATTGCGGGCGAAAACGCACCGTATCTGCACCTCAGCCTGCTTTTGAACGACTGCATCGCGCGCGGCAAGGCTACGTTTGAAGGCGGCGTGCGTTACCTGAATGCTTCCAGCGAAATGTTCGGCATCATCAGCTGTGCAGACAGCCTGACGGCCATCAAAACGCTCGTTTACGACGATAAGAAGCTCACTTTGCCGGAGCTCATCGATGTGCTGGATCACGATTTTGAGGGGCACGACGATATTCGCCGCATGTGCCTTTCCGCACCGAAATACGGCAATGACGACGACACGGCTGACGACAGCGCAACGCGCCTTTTCACCGATATTGCCGACCTTACCATGGCGGCGGGCAAAGCTGCGGGGCTTGACCACTACAATATTGTCAGCGTCAACAATTCCATGAGCGCAGAATGGGGTAACTTCTGTGCGGCGTCTGCCTGCGGCAGAAAGGCCGGCAGCCCCATGGCAAACGCCAACGGCGCTTCCATCGGCGCGGATAAGTGCGGCATTACGGCGCTGCTCAACTCCATGTCGAAGTTTGACAATACAAAACACGTGGGTGTTATCAACAATGTGCGCTTCACAAAGGAGCTCTTCAAGGGCTCTATGGATAAAGTAGAAGCCGTCTTGAAGGCGTTTTACGACAACGACGGCGTGCAGACGAACCTGTGCGTCATCGGCAAGGATGACCTTGAAAACGCCATGGTGCACCCGGAAAACTACCAGAACCTCCTCGTGCGTATCGGCGGCTTCTCCGCGAGATTCGTCACGCTGAATCCTATTGTGCAGCGCGAGATTATTGAGCGTACGACCTACGGCGCGTAAGCGGAGGCCGATATGCGGGATCTTATTTTTGATATTCAACGTTTTTGCGTGTATGACGGGCCGGGCATTCGCACCACCGTGTTTTTCAAAGGGTGCAACATGCACTGTGCGTGGTGTCACAATCCGGAAAGCTTTTCAACCGATGCCGAGCTCTTGTTTCGCCACGAAAAATGCACGTCCTGCGGGGCATGCACTGCGGTATGTCCGAACGGAGCGCATGAAATAAGAGCAGACGGCACACATGTTTTTGACCGTGCAAAATGCGCGGCGTGCGGCAAATGTGCCGAAGTATGTCCGAACGATGTCCTGGAGCTTTCCGGGCGCGAAATGACGGTGGAAGCCGTGATGAAGCAGATCGACAAGGACGCAAAATATTACCGCTCGTCAAAAGGCGGCGTCACCTTTTCGGGCGGCGAGGCTTCTTTGCACTTTGAACTCCTGAAAAAGCTGCTTACAGCCTGCCGCGAAAAAGGGTACCACACCGCGCTGGAGACAAACGGTTTGATCTCTGCCGCACATTTAAAAGAACTGATACCGCTCACCGATCTTTTTCTGTTCGATTTTAAGCACAGCGACCCCGATGCCCTCAAAAAATGGGCAGGCGCGCCGCTTGCGCCGATCCTCGAGTCCCTGGCAGCCCTTGAGGACGCGCATGCGCATGTGTGGTTGCGCTGCCCGGTCATTCCGGGCGTGAACGACACGGACGCGCACTTTGAGGCGATTTGTGCGCTCAAGCATCAATATACCTGTATTGAAAAGGCCGAGATCATGGCATACCATGACATCGGCAAAACGAAATGGGACGCGCTGGGGATACCGTATTCGCTCGCCGCGCTGAAGACCGTTTCGCCGGAACAGAAACATATTTGGGAGACTAAAATAGCCGATTAGCGGCACTTTTGGGGATAAGAGAGGGAACGCTTCGTTCCCTCTCTTTGCTTTATCTCCCACATTTTTTCTAAACATTTGACAGATTTCCCGGAATATTGTATGCTATGGAAAACACCGCAAATTTTCCCTGCGGGACCACAAACATTAGGAGGTCACTTATGTTTTGTATATACTGCGGCGCCACCTTGCCGGAGGGCGCGAAAAAATGCACGCTCTGCGGCAACCCCGTTGTGCGCACGCCGGAAGCCACTGCACAACCCGTAAGCGAACCGGAGTCGGAATCTGCCCCCGCACCGGAAACGCCCACGGAGCCGGCCGTGGAAGACATCTCCTCAAATTCGACAGAGAGCCTCTCCGAAGCGGAACCGACACCCGAAGCTGAAGATACCCCTTCAAACAGTCCGGACAGCGAAGATATTTACAACCATTCCCCGATGGACTTCACGGAGGATATTTCCTCCGGCGATGCGCTCGGCGACAAACCCGAAGGCATGGAGCACGAGGGCACATTCACCGTCTCCCCCACCCCGGAGGAAATTTCAGGGCCGGAGTCGCGCGTGCAACCCATAGAATATACGTATAACGACGGCTACGCCTACGAGGAATACGACGAAAAGCCGAAGAAAAAGCGTTCTTTTAAATGGCTTTTCATCGTGCTTCCCATTCTCATCGCCATCGGCGCTACAATCGGCGGCATTTTCTGGTGGTACAATGCACCCATGCAAAAGCTCACCCGCGCGCTTGACGCTTACGATTATTCCGCTGCGGCGCAGGTACTTCCCACGCTTTCAAAGGACGAACTCGCTTCGGTCTCCGACCAAATGCAGGAATATGCCCAGACGGTCATCGACCGATACAATAAAAGCGAAGCGAACTACGACAGCTCCTATGAACTGCTCGACCGCCTGCAAAAGCTGTTCCCGAACATCGGTCTCGACGATCAGCTCGACGGCATTCAATCGCTGAAAGACTCCAAAGAGGCCTACAAAAACGGCAAAAGCCTGCAGGCACAGGGCGAAGACGGCCGCGCCATTACGGAATATCAGAAGGTCATTCACGCCGATGTGAACCACGACGACGCGCAGACGCAAATTCAAAACATCCGCACCGCGTACAAAGAAAAAGTGTTAAGCGATGCGCAGAGCCGCGCGGACGAGAAAGATTTCCTCGGTGCCGAAGCCATTTTGATGAACAGCGCCGATATCCTCGGCAATGATGAAGACATCCAGGCTAAGCTGGAAGAGATTAAGGACGCAGAGCTCAACAACTACGTGGAAACGCTGCTCGGCACCGCAAAAACGCTCGCGGACGACGGCGACCTGCCCGGCGCTGTTAACGTGCTGCAGGACGCCACACGCAGCGACAAGCGCATCGACGCGCAGATTGCCACCTACAAAAACCAGTATAAGCAAAAAATTCTCGATGCTGCCGCAAAGCAGGCCGGTGAAAGCCGCTATTATGACGCTGTGGAAACGCTGCAAAACGCCGACGACATTATCTCCGGCGACAGCGATATTGCGGCTAAGATTGAAGAATACAGGGCGCTTTACCCCGTTTCGCTGACAGATCTTTCCCCAAGCGGCGGCGAAGATTGCAGCCAGAACTGGACAGCCTATGACGTAAACGGCAATGCGTACAGCAACGGCCTTAACTTCTCGCTGTACCCTGTCATCGCAAAAACCGTCTACACCGAATACGCCCCGAACGGACAATATAAGCGCCTGACGGGAACATGGGTCGTGGAGGGCGATACCTCCGATGATTTCATCGGCACGGTTCGCATTTATGTGGACGGCAATTTGCAGTATGAAGTTTCCTCGCTCACGGTGAACAGCCCCGCAAGCGCGCTGAGCCTGAGTATTTCCGGCGCTTCCACCGTTCGCATTGAAGTGAAGGGCGAGTTCGCCTCGCTGCGTGCCGTCGGTTATCTGTACCTTGCAGATGCGAAATTTGAAAACTAAACCGCTATAAAAAGAGATACCGCACAGGGCAAACTCACCTTGTGCGGTATTCTTTTGCGCAAAGCCTGCCGTGCGGTCTATGCACGTGCATCTGATCCTTCCACAATACAGAAAAACTCTGTGGAAAACACAACGCGCATAAGAAACGGGATGTCCCTTTTTGGGGGACATCCCGTCTTACTTTGGCTTACGCCTTATGCTTTTGTTCCATCACGCGTTTGCTGCGTTCTCGTCTTCGTCGTTTTCGTCCTTCTTCTTTTTGCAGAGGACCATAACAACGACCTGTACCAGCGCGATTACAACATGAAGGATTGTCCACTTGTCGACGAAGATCATCGGCAGGGTCATGTCTTCGGTGAAGATGAAGACGATGATGGCAATCAGAGCCGGGATGATGCTGATGAGTCTCCAAAGGCCCTTCTTGTTCTTTTCGTACTCCATAACCTCTTTGCCGTTCTCATCGAGAACCACGTTGCCGTCTTCGTCTTCCAACGCCTTCTTTTTCTTGCCGATATAGCCGATGAGAAGGAGGATGGAAAGGAGGGTCGTCACGATGGTGAGGATCAGGTTGATGAGTGCCCAAGCGCCCGTGCCGAGACCTGCGAGCGGTGTTGCGTTATCTGCGATGTCTTCACCGTTTGCAAGCGGTGTTTCGTTATCGTTGATCGTTTCGCCTGTTTCGCCGTCATTATTGCCATCGCCTTTTCCTCCATTATCGCTCGGCGTTGTGGAAGGTGTGGCAGTCGGTTTCGGGGTGGGTGTTGCAACCGTAGCCGGAACGACCGGAGCTACCGGCGTCGGAGTAGGTGTTGCCGGGTTCGGGTTCGGGTTCGGATTCGGGTTCGGATTTGGAGCCGGAGTAGGTGTAGACTCTTCTGTCGGAGCGGGTGTAGGTGTGGGTTCTTCTGTCGGAGCCGGTGTAGGTGTAGGTTCTTCTGTCGGAGCCGGTGTAGGTGTGGGCTCTTCTGTCGGAGCCGGAGTAGGTGTAGGCTCTTCTGTCGGAGCCGGAGTGGGAGTCGGCTCTTCCGACGGAATCGGGGTCGGCGTGGGATTTGCTTCCCAAACAGCCTTCAGCACAACGTCCTTAGCCGGCATCGTGAACGCATCGTTCTCGATCGTAACCTCTTCGCTTCTCCAACCCGAGAACTTATAGCCCTCTCTGGTCGGGACCGTCTTTACAACTTCTACTGTTGCTTTGTACTCATACGGGAACTCGTTGGTCGCTTCAGTCCACTCGCCGCCGTTGAGGTCGTACGTTACATTGTACTTGTTCGTGGTCTTCTCATACACTGCTACGTAAGTCTGGTTGCCCTTAACTTCCGTGTAGTCCTTATCCCAGCCCTTGAACGTGTACGTATACTGTGCATCTGCCGCCTTCGTCGGTTCAACACCTTCGAACTTCGGTATTGCTCCGTACTCGTAATCCTTCTGGTCGATGAGCGTCGTTCCGTCTTCATCTACCCACTTTACTGTGTACTTGTTCGTGGTCTTCTCATACACTGCTACGTAAGTCTGGTTGCCCTTAACTTCCGTGTAGTCCTTATCCCAGCCCTTGAACGTGTACGTATACTGTGCATCTGCCGCCTTCGTCGGTTCAACACCTTCGAACTTCGGCATTGCTCCGTATTCGTAATCCTTCTGGTCGATGAGCGTCGTTCCGTCTTCATCTACCCACGTTACCGTGTACGTCTTCACCTGCCAAACCGCATAGAGGTCGTTCTTGCCATTAGCGTCGACAAAGACCGTAGCGCCTGCTGCGTATTCAATCGTACTGCTGTCCCGCGCGGTTGCCCAGCCGCGGAATTCGTAGCCTATGGGGGCTTTGAAGCCGACCTCGCCAAGCGATTTTACGATTGCGTTCGTGTTCTTCGGGTGATTATCGTCCCTAAAGGTAGCGTCATTGTAGTTGCCATCTTTATCTGTGAAATTATAATGATACGTAATCGTCTCGGTTTGGGGCTTATTGGTGTAGACTGCCGTCAACGTGGTGTTCTTTGTGACGGTAATCTTATCGCCCGGGTAGATGAGCTTGCCTTCCATTTCCCAAGCGCGGAAGTTTTCGGAATTTTCCGGCGGAAGTACGCGGGCGGAGCTGCCGCTTACATACTTCTGGTTATCCGTTGCTACGTTTTCGTTCTTGTCCTCAACGTATGTGACCGTGAAGCCATCCTTTGCGGAGGGGAAGAACGGGGAAATCGTAACGGAGCCGTAAAGCTTGGTATCTACATTGAACAGCGCGCCGTTGGAATCAATCCAAGCGGAGGGCTTTTCCGTGAGCTTTTCAAGCAGTGCCTTAAACTCTTTGGAATCCGAAAGCTTTGTGCCGTACGGAATTTCAATCGTTTCGGAAGCTCCGTCCGCAGAGGCCGTCAGGTAAACCTTAGCTTCAATAACCGGCGCCTGCCACTTTGCGTAGAGCGTAATGCCCTTTGCCGGCATCGTCTTGCCGGTGAAATCATACGCCGTGCCATCGAAATACTCGTTATCATACCAGCCTGCAAACGTAAAGTTTGCGGGTACACCGGCCGGTCTTGTCGGGGTGTACGTCACATCGGAAATATCCTGCTGATACTTGCGGCTTTCGGTTTTTTCCGTTTTGCCGCCGTTAATGAACGTGATGTCATAGGAGTTACGGGTGTAGTAGAATTTAGCGTTGTTGTAATTATATCCGCTCCAATTCCGACTTGCACTAAACGTTTTGAACTTAAAGCCCGTTATCGGATACTTATCTTCGTCCGAAATTGTGGAACCAGAACCGGGACTTGTATCCAAATGATGAAGCACATATTTAATTCCGTCAACCGTAACTGTATCACTCGCACCGGGGAGAGCTTCCACATAATAATATGCAGTCTCACTACCATCACCGGTCTTCGGTCCATAGAAAGTCGCACCATTCAATGGCATGGTATCAATATTGACCTGATAGGTACTACCGCCATCACTTGTGCTCCATGTGCTGCTGCCATCGTAAGTAGGCCACTTATCACTGATGTTCGCGCCATATTTTGCCGTAATTTTAAGACTTGTATACTCCTGAGAAGAAGAGAACCAACCACTGTAACTGTAGAACTTAACGTCATAAACATTTCTCTTATAATAAACGTTTACGATTGTGGAGCCGTCACCGGCAATGGTCTTCTGCTCAATCGTCTGTGCGGTAAAGCCGGAATAAGATTTTGCTTTAGCTTTTGTCTGTGCGCCGGTCGTGCCTTTTTCGGTTTGTGTATCGCCTTTCACCAGCGTATAGCCATTATCATCCGCATTTTCCTGCCAATGGATAACGGTGTATTCCGTTTTGGTATTGGCTTTCCAGTGTGCGGTGACCGTAGCTGTGCCGGAAACCGTTGTAACCGGCTTGCCATCTGCATCAAGCCAACCTGTAAAGGTGTAACCGCTGCGGGTGGGAGTGACCGTGCTCAGGTCAAGCGGTTCCATCCGGAACTGCGGCGCCACGTAGTCGCCGCCGTCGGTATTGAACGTGACCCAGAAACCGGTTTTAACTACCGGGTAAACGTATGTATCGCCGGCTACAAATGTGATGGTTTCGGGGGTGTCGCTGCCCTGCGTGGTGCTCCAGCCGACAACGCCTTTTTCTTTGCCCATGGTGAGCTCAACCTTAGCGGTCGCGGCGTTCAAATCTGCTTCCGCAACGTTTTCACCGGCTACGCCTGCGGCGGTGTAATAAACCACCTTTGTACCGTCTTCATTCATGAAGTATACGTAGCTGTACTCCTCAAACTTCGCCGTAAGTTTTACGGTCGCACCGCCGGTTACGGAAGTAATTTTGCCAAAACCTTCAAAGAGATTGTCGCTTTCATCGTACCACCCAACAAAGCGTGCGTTTTCCTTTGTCGGTGCAGTCGGCTCGAGGAGCTCATCGCCTTTGGCGACGGTCTGTTGCCACTCGGTCAGCTCCGTGTCATCTGCATCATAGAAACGGTAGGTATCGACCTTGGGCTTCTCATCGTCCGGACGCAGCATAGTCATTGCAATGCCCGTTTCCGCGCTCTGTTTCGCCGGTGCAGCTTCCTCTGTACCTGCAGCGGGGGTCGCCTGTGCTTCCACTTCAACGGGAGCCGGGGTCTCTACCGGGGCGGGAGTGGGTGTCTCCTCCGGAGCGGGAGTGGGTGTCTCCTCCGGAGCTGCGGTCTCCTCGGGCGCGGGCGTCTCGTCAACGACCGGCGCTCCCCCCTGCATAACATCCCCTGTTGCAGTGTAGGTGTTTGTTTCCTCATCACTCATTGCAAACGCGCCCGTAGGACATGCCGAAACCAGCATACATGCGCTCAGCAACACGGCGATGATTTTCTTTTTCATAGTGTTTTCCTCCAATCCTGTGATTTGTCCGTTTTATAACAAATATGGATTCCTAAATTGATGTGTGTTACTGTGCCAAAACCGTTTCCATTTGGATGAGCAGCTCCAGCACACTGCGGAACGCGGCCTCTTTGCCGCCTTTTGTCCACCGCAGTCTCCCCTGCCAACTGTAATTCTGGCGGAACAGGATGTCCAGTTCAAACGTGGGTGTTTCCGTACATTTTATGGGAGAAGCTTTCGGCGCGCCGCCTGTATCCAGCTGCTCTTCCAAAAGCAGGATCAGACGTGAAAGACTTCGGAATAGGGTTTCCTCCGGGAGCGTCCCGCCGGAGACCCTGCCGCGGATGACATCGTCCTCCGCTTCATCCACAAAGATACGGAAGGTCTCTGTGCCGATCGGTAGCATACGATTTTCTTTCACCTAACCCCTCCCTTTTGTATTTTGTGATTCTATTTTACACAAAGGTGCTATGAGAACGCTATGATTAAGAAGTTTTTCCATAGAAAAACGACCTATTTTCTCATAAAAAAAGAAAATAGGTCGTAGTTTTTTTGTTAACTGCGCTGCGTCAACCGGTTTATTTTTTTCAGGTGACGGTTTTAGGCCTTTCGGCGCTCCGTTTTCTCCGTTGCTTTTTCTTCTGCGCTCATATGTATGTGGCGCAGGTCGAGCGATTTAAAGGTGTAGGCCGCACCGCTTTTCGGGTATTCCTTTTGGAACCGATTGAACACACGGCGGGAAACGAGCCCGCCGTTTTCGCCGGTCGCACCCGGCAGCAGCACCCAAAACTGGTTTGCGCCCACCTTTGTGAACGGGTCGCCCGCGCGCAGTTCGTTTAAAAGCGTCCCTTCCATCTGCTTCATATATACGGCGCGCTTTTCCGGGTCTATCGAGCGGTTTGCAAGCCGCACAATCATCAACGCCGCAGGGGTATCGTTTCGGCGCATCTCGCGCACATGCAGCTTTACAATCTCGCGGAAAACGTTGTTATCACAGCAAAACGCACCGGGTTCCTGTTCTTTTGCAAGCAGGAACGTGTGAATATCGTCTTCACTCGTCTCGCTGCCGTAAAGCTCCTGCACCGCAAGCGCCTTCTGCGCCTCCAGCTCCGCCGAAGGCGAAACACCGTAGACCTCCCGGTACAGCGAAGCGATGTAATCATAGTGTTCCAGCGCTTTTTTCGGGTTTTTGTTTTTTATGAGCGCCTGCATCAAAAACACGCTGAATTCCTCTGCGGCGGGATCTAAGCGGATAACGCCCGTGCAGAGCTTTTCCGCATCCGTAATGCGTCCGAGCTTCAAAAGGCGATCCACCGCCGCGCGACATAGGCGCGTATAAAGCGAGCGGTAATACGTGTTGAGGTTGATGCACCAGAACTCCGCTGCGCTTTCCGTAAGAAAATCGCCGGTGTAAAGCGCCACGGCTTCCTGCGCCAGGGCAACCGATTTTTCCATATCTTCTTCGGCAAGCGCTGCCTTTGCAAGTGTTTCAAATTGCTCCACGTCAAGCTGCGTCTCGCGGTCCGGCGCCCAGCGATAATAGCCCTTTTCGTTACGGATTATAACCCTGTCTCTTATACACATCTGACGCTGCCGACGAATA
>ERZ1027014.830-NODE-830-length-12672-cov-5.151145_pt1 | contig 12672 bp, 8 predicted proteins | sample MGYA00519287_ERZ1027014 | MGnify/ENA primary metagenome ERZ1027014 (study PRJEB26926, sample SAMN06164698) | human gut metagenome | biome: ENVO:00009003; feature: ENVO:2100002; material: ENVO:00002003 | host: Homo sapiens | place: USA | collected 2012 ...
GAGATCTAGTACGGTCTCGTGGGCTCGGAGATGTGTATAAGAGACAGGTCCTGCGTTCTCTATATCCGTAACCACCGCGATCTCCCGGACTATCACGAAGCGGTCGTGAAGTTTGCGGATGGACAAAAAGTGCGCTACCGTGTTCCAATTTTACAGGCAAAAAAGTATACCGTTGACCGCATTTTTGAGAAACGGCTGCTGATTTTGCTACCGTATCATATTTTACGGTATGAGCACTTTTTGAAGCACAACGGGACGGATACCAGAAAGTTACAACAATTGTTAGCTGATTTCCGTGAAATTAACCGAAGACTTGAAGAAACAGCTGAAAAAGAAAATAAATCACATCTTTATATGGATATGATTGTTCTGATTGAACAGATTGCAGATTATATCATTCCAAAAAACAATACCATTAGGAAAGGATTGGGTGATGTTATGGGTGGCAAGATTTTAAAATTACGGTCGGAGGAATTGCTGGAACTAGGCGAAGCTCGTGGCGAAGCCCGTGGGGAAGCTCGTGGGGAAGCTCGTGGAAAAGCAAAAGGCAGACTTGAAGGCAAACGCGAAGAAAGACTCGATGCAATTCAAAATATGATGGATCTTGGATTGACAAAAGAACAAATTTTAAGAAAATATTCTCTTGAGGAATATGAGGCAGCATTGCGTTCTATGCCAGCAAAAATATAACCGAAAAGAAAATTTAAAATATTTTCTTTTCAGGGGTTAAGGAATGCTTCCATCGTCCGATATATTATGTGTAAATAAAAATGCAACATTCTATAAAAGAATGTTGCATTTTTATTTCTATATTTTACTCAAACACGATCCTATTTATACTACTTACTTTTTATGGTATCTTCAAACGCTTTCCGCACATCATCATTATGGCTTGTGATAATAAGGACTGCATACTGCCCTTTCGTAAAAACCAACCCATCCTGAATCCGGCTGACCTGCTTCGGTTCATAGGACTGCAACAAATTATACCGATCCTGCTGATGCTTTGTCAGGCTTTCTTTTGCCTCATCTGCATCTGCCTTATCTTTCATGGCAATCACTACAATTTCATCTGCTTTGTGTCCATCCGAAGAATAGCTTACAAAATAACTGTCCACTTTTTTATAGTCCATGTCAGAAATATGGGAAAACTTATCTTCTGCATCTTTTTCTGCGCTGCTGGCATTAAGCATCTCCGGCAGATCCGGATCCGCTGCTTCCATCGCCGTGCGCAGGTCATACATACTGACAGAACCGGACGTGTTTTTCTTCGCACCACATCCCACACACATCACCAGCATGGTCAGAACCAGCAGAAGTTTCCAACCCGTTTTTTGTTTTTTCATCTGTTATCTGGCCTCCACAGTTTCTTCTGTACTGAACGTTGCCCCATTTTGTGCCGCATTATCCATGGTCATATCCTTATTTCCGATATCAGCACTTGCGCCATCCATCATCATGCCATCTCCGTTTGCAGGTTCTAGTCCCTGAAATGCTTTCTGGACAGCCTTGTCGATTTTTTTCTGTTCTTTTTCGCTGATATTCTGGCTTGTATTGTCCGTGTTATATCCCGGCATGGTAACATTAAACAAATATCCTTTTCCATCCGGATCCTGAATCCAGTTGTAAGTTCCCAGACTGTATGGCATATCCTTATAGTTTCCGGACATCAGGAAATTGTCAATGGAAGAAGCTATGGCATTTGCCACCTGCGCTTTTTCCTCTGTAATATCCTCTTTAAACGCAACCATGACCCCGCCAAGCTTTTTATCCATAGCAGCACGCAATGCTTTCGGCAGATCATATATACTGTCCACTGTTTTCTTATTCTGGTATGCCATATTGTACTTTAATGAGTTAGCTGCCGGGAAATAATCGCGATCCCAGCTCTGGGACTGTCCATACATGGCATCCGTCACATTAAAGTTCGCATAATTTCCATTTCCTGCATCGGAATAAATATCGGTAATGTACCAGTCTCCGTCAATTTTTACCACATCCCAGCTATGGAATTTTTCTGTATTATGTTCCACTTTACATTCAATTCCCATCATCTGCATGAACATGCGGAATGTCGTTGCATAACCGACGCATACGGCATTGTGGTATTTTAACACACCGTATGGATTATCACAGTCTTCCTGTGTACTTGGAATAACGGTCAGTGCCCCGGAATCCTGCTGGAGCTTTTTGGTCATCCAGTCATACACCGCCTTTTCCTTTTCAAAATCAGACATGCTGTCCGTAATCTTCATATCTTTGATCGCTTTTTTTGCCATATCAAGGGTTTCTTTTTCTTTGTCTGTCAGCTTTGAAGTATCGCCGGATTTGTAGGCATCCGAAATATTTGTGGTAGGTTTGATCTCATAATTATCTGCGATCTTTACGTAATCCTCGGTAGTCTCAGGATTTTCTTCCTTTTTCTGCTCTGCAATATAGGATTTTAAAGTCACCAGATTAAACGCAGAAATCGTGGTACTTCCCACAACGCCTGCTGCAAGAATCACCGCTACAATCCCTTTCCATGCACCGCCTTTTTTCTTTTCTTTCTGCTCCGGCTGCACCGGATTACTTTTTACGCTTTCATAAGTTTCCATATGTATTTACCTCATATTTTAATTGATGTATTTTTTCTACTGCACCTTTATTATAGCAGTTTCACATCCAAAAAAGGCTATCTTTAAAGAAACTTAAATAAATATTAAGATCCGTCTGTACGAAAAAAAGGACATCCACAGCGAATGTCCTTTTCTCCCATATGGTATCATCCTTATATTGCATCTTCCTCAATATGCTCCCTGCCCTGTGCAATGATTGACCGGACGTGGTCATCTGCCAGGGAATAAAAAACAGATTTTCCCTCCCTGCGGCATTTGACTAACTTATTCTGTTTTAAAATCCGAAGCTGGTGGGAAATTGCAGACTGTGTCATTGACAATGCCGCTGCAAGATCACAGACACACACCTCTGCTTCAAACAGGACAAACAGGATGCGGATACGGGTGGAATCTCCAAACACTTTAAATAATTCTGCAAGATCATACAGTTCCGTTTCTTCCGGCATCGTGTCATTCACGATCTTTAGCAGATCCGGATGTACCTGATTTTCACTACAGCATTCAATCTTTTCTTTTTCCATGAAGTTCCTCCTCTCCACCGGAACATTTCCGGCAGAATTATACCCTATAATTTTTTTACAAAAAGTGCGCGGATTGCATTCAGCACAGCAATCACCATAACACCAACATCTGCAAAAATTCCCATCCACATATTTGCAATACCTATCGTTACCAAAAACAGGCAGAGCAGTTTAATCCCGATTGCAAAACAGATATTTTCATATACAATCCGCAGGCACTTTCTTGCGATACGGATTGCTTTCGCAATCTTGAGCGGATCATCATCCATCAGTACCACATCTGCTGCCTCAATCGCCGCATCCGATCCAAGTGCTCCCATAGCGATTCCAACATCAACACGGGAAAGCACAGGTGCATCATTGATGCCATCCCCAACAAAGGCAACGGTACTCTTTTCTTCCCTGGTCTGCAACAGTTTTTCCACTTCGGAAACTTTATCTGCCGGAAGCAGCTGGGAATGTACTTCCGTGATTCCAACCTCCCCTGCTACCTGCTGTGCTACACGGTCATCATCACCGGTCAGCATTACCAGCCGGTGCACGCCGGAATTTTTCAGTGCCTGCATGGCAGCCGCCGCATTCGGCTTGAGCATATCTGAAATCAGTATATGGCCGGCATAAACACCATCGACTGCCAGATGTACGATTGTACCGGTACAGCTGCAGTTGCGATACGCAATTTTTTCTTTTTTCATGAGTTTGTCATTTCCTGCCGCAACCCTGTGTCCGTCTACCGTTGCGATCACACCATGTCCACCGATTTCCTGTACATCTGTGACCCGGTCCACATCCAGTTTCTTACCATAGGCTTTCTGCAGGCTGATACTGATCGGATGTGTGCTGTGACACTCTGCCAGTGCCGCATACTCCAGCAGCTGTTCTTCCTTTTTCGTATATACCGGATGTCCGGACTCAACCGGACAGCTGCCGGATGCACAATTTGTTCCATGAATTCCGCAGACTTCAAATACCCCCTGCGTAATTGTTCCTGTCTTATCAAAGACAACCGTGCGCGTTCCCGCAAGTGCTTCCAGATAGTTGGAACCCTTTACCAGAACACCCTCTGCACTGGCACCTCCGATTCCTGCAAAAAAGCTGAGTGGAATACTGATGACCAGCGCACACGGGCAGCTGATAACCAGAAATGTCAGTGCACGGTAAATCCAGATGCCCCAGTCTGCCGGAAGCCCCATAAACAGCATGCGGACAAGCGGTGGCAGTATTGCCAGTGCCAGCGCGCCGTAGCAGACTGCCGGTGTATAATAATGTGCAAATCTGGAAATAAAATTCTCGGAACGTGATTTCTTGGAACTTGCATTCTCCACCAGATCAAGAATCTTAGAAACCGTAGACTCTCCAAACTCTTTTGTGGTGCGGATCTTTAACAGTCCGGAAATATTGATACATCCACTGATGATTTCCTCTCCCACAGCGACTTCCCGCGGAACACTCTCTCCCGTCAGTGCACTGGTATTCAGGGAAGAATGTCCTTCCACAACCACACCATCGATTGGGACTTTTTCGCCCGGCTGTACAATAATCACCGTGCCGATCTCCACCTCATCCGGGTCTACTTTTTCCATCTGACCGTCTGTTTCAATATTTGCATAATCCGGCCGGATATCCATCAGATCACTGATATTCCGGCGGCTCTTACCGACTGCATAACTCTGGAACAGCTCTCCGATCTGATAAAACAGCATAACTGCAACGCCTTCTTTGTAATCGCTGAGGGCAATCGCTCCGATGGTTGCCACTGCCATCAGAAAATTTTCATCAAACATCTGCCTGTTACAGATTCCTTTCCAGGCTTTCCGCAGAATATCATAACCGATCACAAAATACGGAACCAGATAGAAAAGAAACTCCAGCCACTTTGGTATGGAAACAACGCTTCCTGCAATCCCGATGATAACCAGAAGCACTGCCGCCACAATAATTCGTTTCAATACTTTTTTCTGCTTTTTATTCATGATGCCCTCCAATCTGACTGATACCTATGGGAAAAGCCGGATTTAAAGAAAGATCTCACAATCATCTTCCACTTTCTTACAATTCTTTAACACATCCTGCATAACCGCTTTCGCATCTGCACCCTCTTCAAATTCTACGTTCATCTTCAGTGTCATGAAATTTACAGTTGCATCCTTTACTCCGGTAGTAGCTTTTGCAGCTTCCTCCATTTTATTTGCACAGTTTGCACAATCCACATCAATTTTGTAAGTTTTCTTCATCGTCGGTTTCCTCCATACTTTCCTTTTTCATTTTATCATTCTTTCATATGAGCATTTGTTCATATGTTTGATTCTATTATAGCGCAAAGTTCGTAAATGTCAATATATTTTTAATGCGCTGGGATCGTTTCGGAATTGAATTTTCCAGAACATTTTTTTAATAAACAGATTTGCATGTGTTTTTTAAGAAAATCAAGTGTTCTATCACTTTCCAAATTGATAGTGGACATATAGAAAATAAAAGATTAATTATGTCCCACTTGCATCGTGTGTTGTGACATATATGATATATTTTTCCAACTATGCCCCACTTATCACCGCCATCGGGACATATGTTCTCCTTGTGAAATCTGTAAGATTTATTACAGGATTTATGATAAACAGGTTATGTAAGATGTACTATCCGGTTTCTGTAATCCTTTTGTAAAAACAAAAAGAGTGGATGCTTTGGGACATCCACTCCACATGCCGGCTATGCCATGCCGTTTACGGTTTTATATTTATAGAGCATCTCCGCGTGGTTTTGTTCTTCCACCTGGATATCTGCCAGAAGTTTGCGCACATCGGAATCCCCGAATGCAAACACATCGGTATTATACGTTCCGGACACCATTTTTTCAGAACCAATGCTGTCTGTGGCAAGGAAATTATCGTTTTTCTTATCTTCCGGATTGGTCATGGAATCATATGTTGCCTTTGGCTCATACATCTTTCCATCCCTGTCATTGACGTTACAGGATGGGACGCTGCCTTTCATGACCTGTTCCAGAGACTCCACATGCTTCTGCTCCTTTTTTTCCAGATCGGCAAACAAATCCCGAAGTACCGGGTCTTTTGCTTCCTGTCCGTAACGTTTGTACTTCTCCACGCAGGACAGCTCCTGTGTGTGCAGATCCTCAATTGTAGCCATCTCTTTTTCTGTTAAAACCATGGTTTAACCCTCTTTCTTTCCATAAGATAATCTTGTTGATTGCAGAACATGAACACTCCGCAACCTTCTCCTCTAGTATCTGTAAAAAAATGCAACACATACCTGGTAAAATTTCGTCAAAAAGGGTTGAAACTTCTCACAACAGATTGTATAATTTCGTTTGTATTTTATACAATATTTACAAAAAGGTGGATTATTTTATGGAAGAACGAGAAAAATTAAAATCCCGTCTGGGATTCATTCTCCTGTCAGCCGGATGTGCGATCGGAATCGGAAACGTATGGAAGTTTCCATACACTGCCGGACAGGGCGGAGGCGGTGCCTTTGTGCTGTTTTATCTGTTGTTTCTGATTATTCTCGGACTCCCGATCATGACGATGGAATTTGCGGTTGGACGTGCCAGCCAGAAAAGTCCGGTCAAAGCCTACCAGGCACTGGAAAAACCCGGACAGAAATGGCATATCCACGGGATTATCACATTGATCGGCTGCTATCTTCTTATGATGTTTTATACAACGGTCACCGGCTGGATGCTTCATTATTTTTATATGACGGTCACCGGACAGTTTCAGGGACTGGATGCCGACGGTGTATCCGGACAGTTTACCACAATGCTGAGCAAACCTCTGACCATGGGCTTCTGGATGGTGGTAGTTGTTTGCGCCGGCGTATTTGTCTGCTCCCGTGGACTGCAGAACGGTCTGGAAAAAGTAACAAAGGTCATGATGACTTCTTTGCTTATCATCATGATCATTCTGGCGGTCAACAGCTTTTTTATGGATGGTGCAAAAGAAGGCCTTGCCTTTTATCTGATCCCGGACTTTGAACGGATGAAACAGATCGGTATTGCAAAAACCATTACGGGTGCCATGAACCAGGCATTTTTCACGTTAAGCCTTGGAATCGGCGCGATGGCAATTTTAGGAAGTTATATCGGAAAGGAACGCTCTCTGCTTGGTGAATCGGTAAATATTGCCATTCTGGATACGTTTGTTGCTATCACCTCCGGACTTATCATTTTTCCGGCATGCTTTACGTTCCATGTTGACCAGACTTCCGGACCAAGCCTGATTTTTATCACCCTGCCGAATATTTTTAACCATATTCCGCTTGGCAGACTCTGGGGAAGCCTGTTCTTTTTGTTTATGTTTTTTGCAGCGTTTTCCACAATCCTGGCAGTATTTGAGAACATCATCTCCTGCGGTATGGAACTGACCGGATGCAGCCGCCAGAAATCCTGTGCCGTTAATCTGGTACTGATCATTGTACTCTCCCTGCCATGTGTACTCGGATACAATGTATGGAACTGGAAAGGTTTTTCAATCTTTGGTGGGTCTGTGCTTGACCTGGAAGATTTTCTGGTAAGCAACCTGTTCCTGCCTCTCGGTTCCCTGGTATATCTGCTGTTTTGCACAAGCCGCTACGGCTGGGGCTGGAAAAACTACACAACCGAAGCCAATACCGGAAAAGGATTAAAAATTAAAAACTGGATGCGCGGCTACATTACCTATATTCTGCCGCTGATTGTGCTTTTTATCTTTGGATTTGGCATTTATGATAAATTTTTTACAAACTAAGGAGGATTTCTTATGTATCACGCAAATGAATCACGTTACGAAACCATGAAATACCACCGCTGCGGCGACAGCGGACTGATGCTGCCGGAAGTATCTTTGGGCTTCTGGCACAATTTCGGAGATACCGGTGTTTATGAAAATATGAGACAGATGTGCTTTACGGCATTTGACCACGGGATCACACATTTTGATCTGGCAAACAACTATGGACCGCAGCCGGGCAGTGCGGAGGAAAATCTCGGGAAAATCCTTCGGGAAGAGCTTTCTTCCTACCGCGATGAACTGATCATCAGTTCCAAAGCCGGTTTTGACATGTGGCCGGGACCTTATGGAAACTGGGGCAGCCGCAAGTACCTGATTGCCAGCCTTGACCAGAGCTTAAAACGGCTCGGTCTGGACTATGTGGATATTTTCTATCACCACCGCATGGATCCGGATACACCGCTGGAGGAAACCATGGGTGCACTCGACCAGATCGTGCGAAGCGGAAAAGCACTGTATGTCGGTCTGTCCAACTACGACGGGGAAACGATGAAACGCGCGGCTGCCATCTTAGAAGATCTGCACTGCCCGTTTATTATCAACCAGAATTCCTACAATATCTTTAACCGTACCATTGAAGAAAACGGTTTAAAACAGGCCGCAGCAGATGGGAAGAAAGGAATTATTTCTTTCAGCCCGCTCGCGCAGGGTATGCTGACCGACCGCTATCTAAACGGTATTCCAAAAGACAGCCGTGTCAACACGGACGGACGTTTCCTGCATGCGGATCAGTTTGATGAAAAGCGGATGGCAAGTATCCGGAGCCTGAATGAGATTGCGGCTGCCCGTGGTGAAAGCCTCGCACAGATGGCACTCAAATGGGTCATCCGTGACGGTGTGGTCACTTCCGTTCTGATCGGAGCTTCCCGCCCGGCACAGATTCTTGAAAATCTGAAAGTGTTAAACTCTGCTCCGTTTACGGAGGAGGAACTGAAAAAAATTGATCAGTGTGCACTTTCTCTCTAGGTAAAACAAAAACCCCGGATATTTATTTCCGGGGTTTTGTCTTTTCCTGCATCTGCTACTTGACTTTGACTTTTAATTTTAAAACTTTGGTCTTTCCATTGTTTAAGGTTACTGTCACGCGAATGGACGCAGTTCCTTTTTTGTTCGATTTTATGGTACCCTTCTTGTTTACAGATGCAATTTTTTTGTTATTGCTCTGATAAGAAATGCTTTTTACATTGTCCATATTTAAGGTGGCTGCCAGAGAAACCTTCTTTTGTTTTCCCTTCTTCACCTGAACGGTTTTATTCTTCAATGTAACCGTTTTTAATATTTTCGTTGTGACCTGATCCATATCTTTCTGATCCATAAGGACATAATCCTTTTTGGAATCTGCTGAAAAATTCACATTTCCGGCTTTTGTAACCGTATAACTCTTGTCGTTTACAAGGACATAGGCACCTGTCTTTTGATCTTTTGCGCACACATACAGCTTGTTTCCGGTCTGTATGTCTGCTGTATTTACGGTCAGTGTATAGCTTACGTTGCCAGCCGGATCGGTGACCCGGATCGTCACATATGTGTGTTTTCCATTATTTTCTTCCAGTATCTGATTTATCAGATCAGCGGTCACCGTTGTTTTGATGGCTTTATTTTTCCGGGTTCCGGTAACGGTCACGGTTGGTGTATTTTGTCCGGCCGCGTTTCCATCGGACGGTGTTTGTGTACCAGCTGTATTTCCGTCAGACGGAGTTTCTACATCGGTTTTGTTTCCGTTGGACGGTGTTCCCCCTCCGGCTGTGTTACCACCCGAAGTATTTCCGCCACCAGAACTTCCTCCGGAAGATGAGCCACCTCCGGTCGCTCCACCGCCTCCGGAAGACGAGCCGCCTCCGGAAGATGAGCCGCCTCCGGTTGTTCCACCGCCTCCGGTGGAACTGTCCTCTTTGATTGTAACGGTCGTGGCTTCACTTGTCACTGTTTCGTAATAAGTCTGTCCATCCTTATCATCCGGCTCATATACTGCCTTAAACCGATAAGAACCGCCACGTTTTAAGTCTGATACAACCGTATCGGCTTCCCCATATACGAGTTTTTCCTGTGCCTTTATTATGGTTCCGTCCTGATAAAAAGAAATCGAACCAAGCGGAATACTGCCATTTCGAACTCCATCTACCTTTGCATACAGATGTACGGAATTACCGTTTTCTGTCTCTGCCGTAAGGCGAATCGATGGTTTCGCCGCTGTAATGGTAAAGGTTCCGACTTTTTCCTCTATCACATCGTACTGGTTTCCATCCACTTTAAACCAGACATCATAACTGCCCGGCTGCACCGGAACAACATTTTTCCCATCCTGCCGATAGAAAACTTCAGGCTTTACCTGCGAATCTACCGTCTTTCCGTTGTCCTTTCGGACTACATTTACCGTGGAAACAAAGCAGCTCTGTTTCAGCCCTGTGTATGCAGCTGTCTGCTGGATGGTATCATACTGCATCTTTACGGCAATTGGATTTACCGTCACGGTTTCGTTTGCCTGGGAAGGAAGTGCCCTGTAGTTTTCATTGGCTGCTCCTGCACCTGCATAAGAAACTGTAATTGCATTTTCTCCCATATGAAATCCGTTTGTCTCTGAAACCGGAATCTTTATGGCTGCCACTCCGTTTTGAAGCGTGATGCCGGATACTTCATAAGGGGTCTGGTTAATGTATACCGAAAAACCAGCAGATGGCACGTGTCCCTGTAAGCTGCTATCTGTATAGACCGTCTGCACGGTAAGATTCAGTTCATCCTGCATGGACACGGCCGTTGGTAATCCATTTATCGTAGTGGTTGTTTCCTTTGAAGTAGCCGTCGAACCGGATGTATCCGGATCTTTGTTTACAATCAGAACTACCTTCTGCTCAATTTGTTCATCTGCTGAAAATGGACGGATTGTGATGTAGTAGGTTCCCGGTTCTGGCAGTTTCAGTTCGCCACTAGTAGCATCTTCATAAAATTCCGGTGTAATTGTATGTACCCCGTCCTGATTTGTCTCCGGATGAAATGCCAGTCTAAGATCCGAAACATTGGCATTTCCATCATCACCAACCGTTGAATAATATATATGATTATTGAACTCTACTTCGTATGTAAGTGGAACCTGATATAAAGTTTTCCCATTTTCGGGTGTCCCTTCCTGCCATTCCACATCCAGATAATACGATTTATCACTACTCATAATATTTGAAACATTCGCCAAAAGTACAGGATTTTTTACTGTAACATTTTTTACCGCAACCGGTTTATCCCCTGACAACTCACTGGTTTTCCAGATTTCTCCGTTTCCAGACGATGTCCGTTCCAGTGTCATTCCCGCCTGTCCGTCTGTCGGTGTAAAAGAAACCGCCGTATCCGCAGCCCTTCCAAGTTCCAGATAGGTGTGACCATACTCCGCAATTCCGGATTTTCCATTTCTTCCATTCAGGGTTTCAAATGTAAGTGCACCCGTAATGGTATCTGTAACATTCAGCTTCTGTTCTTTTCCTAAGATCAGTCGGTTTCCTGCTGAATCCGCACTCACAATCGAATGTACCTGTGGAGTTTCCATCTGGGAAAGATCAATCGCACTTGCCCCTTCCAGCCTGACCGTACAGCTGTCCAACGCTGCCGGTGCAAATGTTCCACCGCCCTTTACTGTGAGGTTTCCTACTTTGCTTATACCTGGAATTCCGGTATAGGACTGGTCGGTATCTATGGTCAGAAATGTCTTCCCTGCGTGATTTTCAGATACTCCGTACACCTGTTTCGTATCGGAACCGGTAAGTGAAATTTCCACATCGCCGGAAACCGTATATTGTCCATCCGCTGCCGGTGGATCCGGCTCCTGCGTGGAAAACCAGTCATCCTGATTTACATATGGTTCAATGGCACCGGATGCATAGATTTCCCCATTTTGCGTACCGGAAACGTGCGCAAGCACGATCTGTGTCTTACCGTCATATGTTCCGTTCATGGAACCGGCATAAATATTCCCCAGATTGGTACCACCACCCGTAATCAGAATCTGTGCCTCTGATCCCGGATGATTCCCCATATTCTTTCCATTCTCATAAAGGGATCCGCCAAAGATATCTACATAGCGGAATCCGCTGTCGCACGTAACATTCTCAAGAACAAGTTTATGCCCATTTGCAAAAATTGCATCGTGCAGACGATTGGAAAACCGCAGCGTAATGTTTTTAAATGTCACATCCGTATTCAGGATAAATCCCCCCTTACGGTTGGAAAAAGTATTTCCATTTCCGTTGACGGTCACGCTTTTATCAAAAATAAACGGTTCCGCAGCCTCGGCATTTAAAAAAGCACCACTTCCCAAAATTGAGATTTCATCCCCATTGCCGGCAGCCGCATAGGCATCCTCAAATAAATTGTAGGGATTTCCATAGCTTCCATCTCCGGAATGGGTAGAATTTCCATCTTTAAATTCCGTATAGATCGTTCTTGCCGCTGTCTGCACAGCCTCCTGCGCCTTTACCGGCACGACAGGCTGCACGGTAATACACATGGTGAGCACGATAAAAAATGCCCATAGACGTTTTGCTGCATTGTCTGGTTTCATCTGATTGTTCTTTTTCATCCATTTCTCCTGATAATAAGAACAGGGGGATGAGTCAAAAACTCATTCCCCTGTCACTTCATTGATAGTCTCTACCATCATCCTAACATGGTTTCCTATCATCGTCAACAAATTTATGACCTGTTTTTATACCTATATCATCTGCTGATTTTATATCTGTCTCTTATACACATCTCCGAGCCCAC
>ERZ1027014.847-NODE-847-length-12360-cov-5.040553_pt1 | contig 12360 bp, 5 predicted proteins | sample MGYA00519287_ERZ1027014 | MGnify/ENA primary metagenome ERZ1027014 (study PRJEB26926, sample SAMN06164698) | human gut metagenome | biome: ENVO:00009003; feature: ENVO:2100002; material: ENVO:00002003 | host: Homo sapiens | place: USA | collected 2012 ...
ATCTACACCTCTCTATTCGTCGGCAGCGTCAGATGTGTATAAGAGACAGGATTATGGCAGTTGTATTTTTCTTTGCCATGTTTTTGTTTTCCCAGCAGATGACCTATTCGTCTGCAAACATATACAGCAGCATTGTCTGGCTGTATCCGGCACTTGCGGTCACGCAGATTTTTATTCTGGGAGTGGTAGTCCCGGTGCGCACGGCTTCTGCAATTTCGGGTGAGAAAGAGCGGCAGACCTTTGATATTATGATGACAACCAGCATGACCGGATTTTCCATTATTATGGGAAAGGTGCTCACCGCGATGATCCAGAGCATGTTTTATGTGGTGGCAGGACTTCCGATCGTAGCACTGGCATTTGTCATCGGCGGACTCTCATGGGGCAATCTGTTCTGGTTTCTGGCAGTATCATTACTGGTTTCGTTCGTTTCTGCAAGTATTGGAATTTTGTGTTCTTCCATCTGTAAAAAAACGATCAGTGCCATAATTTTATCGTATGGTATCTATGTCCTGCTGTTTATCGGAAGTTTTCTTCCCTATCTGGTCACCTCGGTTGTCCGCATGTCAGGTGGTGTACCGGAAAAATCCTGCTGGGTGCTTCTGGTCAATCCGGGCATGTATCTGCTTGAATTTTTTACCTGGAGTATGACCGGAACATCCGTGGCGGAAGAACTGATCACAAATTACGGGAAAACACTTTCTGTTTCGGGCACTGCCGTACATTATGGATGGATGGCCGTTTCCACGCTTTTATTTGTGGCACTGGCATTTGTCTTTCTTCTGATTGCGATGCGGCGGATCAATCCGATGGCAGGATATGGAAGAAAACATGCAGGGGGAAAGCAGCATGGATGAAAAAGCATTTCTGCTGCAGGAAATCCGTTACAGCAAAAGAAAACAGAACGTAAAAAAGTTCCTGCGCTATGAAAGCACAGGAATTGCCGCAGGTGGAACCATCGCCATGGTGCTGGAAGGATGTGCGGTGTTTGTCCCTTTTTATACAGTGCATGTGTGGGCTGTTTTTGCAGTTTTATGTGGTGCGGCAGCTGGAGGGATTTATACGGTAATGAAGAGATGTACCATGGTACAGGCAGCACAGCAGATCGACCGTTTCGGGTTTCAGGAACGGATCGTGACAGCATATGGGCGTATCGGAAAAGAGGGCAGTATCGACCGGATGCAGCGCAGCGATGCCGTGCATATGTTACAGGAAGACCATGCATGGAAAAAGGCGCGTGTTTGTCCGGACCGAAGGAAACTTGTGGCACTTTTTCTTTCCCTTGGGCTGGCGCTTGTTCTTTCGTTTGTGCCGTCCCCCGCGCATAAACAGGCGCAGCAGCGGCATGCCATCCGGCAGGAAGCCCGGGAAAAGGAAAAAGAAATCCAAAAAGTGATGGATGCCTTAAAACAGACTGACACCGCTTCCATGACAAAAGAACAAAAGAAAGCCCTGCAGGAACTGATACAGTCACTGGCCTTATCGCAAAAAGAAATGCAGCAGGCAGATACGAAGCAGTCACTGGCATCTGCCGGGCAGAAACTTTCCTACAAGTATGGACAGGCGGCACAGATTTCCGGGGCGGATGCCCTGGCATCGGTACTTAAAAATATCCAGGTGAATACCAATACAGGAAACCAGCTGGCACAGGGGGATGTACAAAGCACTACACAAAGCGGTACGCAGCGTGGGGAATCCACGCAGTCTTCGGAAACCAGTTCCCAGGATTCCGGGGATGGGGAAGATTCGGGCAGTGGAAAGGACGGAAGTGGAAGTGGCAATGGAAGTGGAAGCGGAAACGGCAAGGGGACAGGAAATGGAAACGGAAGTGGAACAGGAAACGGAACAGGCGGCGGACGCGGAACCGGATCCGGAGGGGGAACACATGATTATGTGAGTGTCCCGAATAAACTCGGAAACGACAGCAGTATCACAAAGGACAAGGGGGATTCGAAGAATTCCGATTATTACAAGGCGAAGAATGGTCTGGCATGGAAAGGCGAACACGTGGATTTAGATTCCGTGGTCGGCGATTACACGAAAGAGGCCTACGAAGGTATTGCCAATGGAAAATACCCGGCCGGCATGGAAGATGTCATCCGGAATTATTTTGAAAATCTGAACTGATGGAGAGGAGATCTTATGACAGAATATGAAGTATGCCAGCAGAACACCATGGCATGTGAACAGGAAATTGCAAAGGGAATTATCGGACAAAAAGACGTCATCCGCCAGGTCATGCTGGCACTTCTGGCAGGCGGAAATGTACTCTTAGAAGGTATGCCGGGACTGGGAAAGACCATGCTGGTGCGCACGATCAGCCAGGTGTGTGATCTGAGTTTCCAGAGAATCCAGTTTACCCCGGATCTGATGCCGAGTGACGTGACTGGTACCAACATCATCGTAAAGGAAGAGCAAAAAAGTGCATTCCGGTTTGAAAAAGGACCGATTTTTGCCAATCTGGTGCTGGCGGATGAGATCAACCGTGCCACGCCAAAGACACAGTCAGCTCTCTTAGAGGCCATGCAGGAACACACCGTGACGATCGGAACGACCAGCCATCAGCTGCCGGAGCCGTTTCTGGTGCTTGCCACACAAAATCCGATCGAAAACGAGGGAACTTATCCGCTGCCGGAAGCCCAGCTGGACCGTTTTTTGTTTAAAGTGCTGGTAAAATTTCCGGACCGGCAGGAACTGCGGGAAATCGTGGAACTGACGGAGGGAAACCATCCGCCAAAGATCGCAAAGGTCATGGACCGGGAAAGCCTGCTTGCAGCGCGCGCATGCGTTGCACAGATTCCGATTGCGGATGCCGTCATGGATTATATTCTGGATCTGGTTATGGCAACTCATGCAGACAATCCGTATATCCGGGAGGGGGCAAGCCCACGTGCGGCACAGGCACTGATCCGCACGGCCAGGGCACGCGCGTTTATGGAAAACCGCCTGAATGTCTCGTTTGAGGATGTCAAATGTGTTGCACTTCCGGTATTGCGGCACAGGATTCTGCTCAGTTTCGATGCAGTATCGGAGGGGATTACGGAAGATGCGGTGATTGGGCAGATCTTAACAGAAAAGGAACAGGGACTGTATGCTTGATGCGGGAATTTATGAACAGCTGTCGCGGCTTGTGATCGCGATGAAACAGAAAAGCAGCCAGAATATGGCAGGAAACCGCAGATCCGTACAGAAAGGGACTTCTGCGGAATTTTCCGATTTCCGGGAGTATATGCCGGGAGATGATCTGCGCAGGCTGGATTGGAATGTCTATGCGCGGTCGGAGCGCATGTATATCCGGGAATATTTCGAAGAAAAGGAAGCAGTGGTATCGGTTATTTTAGATACTAGTGCATCAATGCACTATGGAAAAAAGAGCAAGGCAGAACTAGCACAGGATCTGTGCGCGGTGATTGCCTTTCTGACTTTGCACCATATGGACCGGCTGGTGCTGTATGACAGCAGCCAGATGGGAACCCCGCTTGTGGTTTCCGGGGGAAAGAATGCACTGCCAAAAGTACTTGGATGGCTGCAGGCACGTACATTTTCGGGGACAGAGACGGATTCTTTTTCCGCGGTGCGCCAGATGCAGAGGCGTGGGGCGGGAGTTACCGTGATCGTCAGTGATTTTCTGACCGAAGCAGCGACAGATCCCACGCAGGATCGTCTGGAAAAAACGATGCAGTATCTGGACTTTACGAAACAAAGACCCGTGTTGCTTCAGACACTGTGTGCGGAAGAACTGCGTGTGACAATGGACGGTACGCGCAATCTGATAGATATGGAGTCCAAAGAAAAACTGCGCGTGACGATGCGTGCGGATGTGATTGCGCGCTATGAACAGGAACTGCAAAAGCTTTCTGTGCGGCTGAAAAAAAGTGCATCGGCTGCCGGAGGCACCTATATACTCTGTGATTCCGAAAAAGAGAGACGTGCGCTTATTTTAGAAGATTTAAGACCTTTGTTTGTCTGAGAAAAATTTGAGGATGGATTATGATATTTGAGAGTTTGTGGCCACTGGCATTTTTGCTGGCGGTTCCGGTTGTTGTGATTTTATATCTGCTTGTGCCAAAGGGGACAGACACACCAGTGTCTTCGAACCTGTTGTGGAAGAAGCTTTTTTATAATGAACAGTCTAAAACGTTCTGGGAAAAGTTTTTGCACAATCTGCTGATGTATCTGCAGATCGTGATCCTTTTGCTGCTTATTCTGGCACTGATGGCACCGTTTATACAGCGTAAGGGTACAGGCAGTACGGACGTGGTGTATCTGATTGACACCAGCGGAAGCATGAAGCATCTCACCAAAGGGGGCAATACCCGCTTAGGGGAAGCCGTAAGTGAGATCAAAGAGCAGATTGCCGCTTCGGATGGGGCAAAAATATCCATTGTTACCTGTGACGGCACGGGAACCAATCTGCTTGCCGTCCATACTTCCGAAAAAAAAGCACTGTATCGGACGCTGGCAGACATCAAGGGCACGGACACAGCCGGATCGCTTTCCGATGCACTGGCAACCGTACAGACGGTGCAGAAAAAAGACAAAAAGAATGATCTGGCAGATGTCATCGTCTATACCGATGGCATAGGGGCAAAACAGACGAAAAATCTCAAAAGTCAGCTTCAGGCAACCATCCGCGTGGTGGGAAGTCCCGTTTCTAACGTGGCGAATACGTTTCTGTCCTGCACCAAAGACAGCAGCGGGGACACGTATACGGTTGCATCAGGCGTGACAAATTACAGCGATCATGCGGCAAATATGGAGATTACGCTGTATGAGGGAAAGAAAATTCTTGAAGTGCGTACACTTTCCCTTGCCGCAGACGAGACATATACCTGCCTGTTTAAACAGGTGAACTGGGGAAACCAGCCGCTGCATACCGAACTTTCCGCAGTGACATTTGCCGGCAGCAGCCAGAAGGATTCCTTACATGAGGATAACTGTGCCTATGCACTCAAAGACCAGGTTTCCACGAGCAAAGCCACACTGATCGGGGAAGGAAATACCTATATCGAAAAAGCGTATCTTGCCGTGACCGGAGAGAATCTTTCCAAGGCAAAAACAACGGATGCACTTGACCGTGACGATCCGGGGGTCTGTATTTTTGATGCGGATACGGCAGTGCAGGAATCTAATCAGCAGAAGGCGCGGATGATTTTTGCCAAAGAGGGAAAGAACGAGGAAAAAAATGTCAGCCTGTCTGCCAGCGATACCGAACTGACTTCCGGAATCCGGGACTTTGCGCTCGGGGTAAATCAGACGTATGTGTATGATCTGCCGGTCTGGGCCACGGGCTTTCTGTGGAACGGAAAGCAGTGCGCCGCATACTATGGGGAGCATGACGGAATCCGGGAGGTCGTACTCGGATTTGATCTGCGGGAATCGGATTTTGCCCTGCAGCCGGAGTTTCCGGTATTTATGAACCATGCGTTGCACTATCTGGAGGACAGTTCCCTTCTTTCCCAAAACGTCTATGATGCCGGAGATACCGTGCAGTTTCATGCATTAAACGGTGTGGACGTGCAGCAGATTGCAGCACCTACCGGTCTGGCAGGACTGTTTACCGTAAAAGCGGGCGACAGAAAGGAATCCTATATTGTAAAATTTGCATGCAGCAGCCAGTCGGATGGACGGATCACGGCAGGCGATTCCGGCAGCCGCAACACGATGCAGCGGCAGCTTGTGCGAAAGCAGATGCGCAATGTCATCCTTATCCTTGTGCTTCTTCTTATGATACTGGAGTGGATCTGTTATGTCCGGCAGATGCGTTACCGTGGGCGGTTTTATCTTGCGGTGCGTCTGGTGGGGCTTGCCCTTTTGGTGCTGGCTGTCTGTGGAATTTCGGTGCCGCTTTCCCACGCGAAAGACACAACCGTTTTTCTGGTTGATCTGTCGGAGAGCAATGCCGCAAATCTCACGCAGATGGAGCAGTATATGAGCCGGCAGGTTAAAGACATGCCAAAGAACAATCAGTATGCCATCGTAACGTTTGGAGCCAATGCGGTTGTGGAACAGTTTCTGACCAGTGAGAAACACAGTTTTCAGATTCTCTCGGCACCGGAGGCGGATGCAACCAACCTTGAGGAAGCCGTTTCCACAGGACTTTCCATGATCCCGGACAATGCGGCAGGACGGCTTGTGGTGCTTACGGATGGAAAGCAGACAAAGGGAAACATCGAGCATACGGCATCGGCACTGACGGCAAAAAACGTGCAGCTGTATTCGGTTCTCTATGAAGATACAAAGCAGGGGAACGATGCCTATATCGAAAACGTGGAAATGCCGGAGTATCTCTATCCGGGTGATTCCTATTCCATGACGGTAACTGTGGAAAGCAACTATGAGACCGATGCGAAGCTGCAGCTTTTGCAGGGAACGGAGATGGTCAGTCAGACAGGCGTGCATTTAAACAAAGGCAGCAACCGTTTTGTTTTGAAACAGAAGGTAGTCGGTACCGATGCGCAGCAGTATACCGTGCGCGTGAAGGCACCGAAGGACACCTGTGAAAAAAACAATGATTATGGTACGTATGCGACGGTGGATTCCCTGCCAAAGATTCTGCTTGTATCTGGAATGGGAGAGGACAGCACACCGTTTTTAGGACTTTTGGATGCTGCCGGATGCAATTACCGGCAGGTATCCGCAGTCAGTGCACCGGATACTTTAAAAGAGATGCTGCAGTACAAGAGCATCATTCTGGAAAATGTGTACCGGACAGATCTGCCGGAGGGCTTTCTAAAAAATCTGAAAACTTATGTGAAAGACTACGGATGCGGTCTGGTGGCATGCGGTGGCGAGGACAGTTTTGCACTGGGCGGATATCAGGATACGGAACTGGAGAAACTTCTTCCGGTCGATATGCAGCTGCGCGGGGTAAATGAGAAACAGAATCTGGCAATGGTCATGGTGATTGATCATTCGGGCAGTATGTCGGAACAGACCGAAGGAGGCACCAATCTGGATCTGGCGATCGCGGCTGCCAAAGCGGCTGTGGATCAGTTGGATACGAAAGATGAAGTCGGTGTGGTAACCTTTGATGATGGTTACACCTGGCAGGTGCCGCTGGAAAAAGTGAAGGATAAAGACAAGATCCATCAAAGCATCGAGACGATCAGCGAAGGCGGTGGAACGACCATCAAACCGGCCGTGCGTGCGGCACTAAATGAAATCAAGAAGAGCAAGGCGCAGCTAAAGCATATTGTGCTTCTGACGGATGGACAGGGGGAAACCGAAAATTTTGAAGATATCATCAAGGACTGCAAGGATGCCGATGTAACTCTTTCCACGGTAGCGGTTGGAGAGTCGTCTGACAGACAGCTTCTGGAACGATTGGCAACGCAGTGTAACGGCCGCTATTATTATTCCGATATCTCAACCGATATCCCGAAAATCTTTGCACAGGAAGTATTTTTAAATGGAGATACGTATTTGCAGAACGGACAGTTTTCACTGAAAGGAAACAGCAACAATGCCATCACGAAAAATCTCTTTGCCGATGGCTGGCCGCAGATCAAAGGGTACGTGAGTGCCTCTCCGAAAACCGGAGCCAATGTGCTGCTGGCATCTGTCGAAAAGGATGACCCAATTTTGTCTGTCATGCAGTATGGACTGGGGCATACGGTTGCGTGGAATACCGATGTGACAAACCGCTGGACTGCCGGGCTGGCACAGCAGAATGATTACGTGCAGCTGTGGAAGCGGATCATCGATTACAGTGCGGGAAATACAGCACTCGGCGAAGACCGTGTGGATGTAACTACTGTAAACGGAACAACAAAAGTTACCTATTATGCCAAAGACTACGCAGAGCAGACACAGGTGGAGGCTGTGTACACGGATCCGGATGGAAAAACGCATCAGGCGAAACTGACCGCAAGTGCACCGGGAACTTATGAGGCACAGCTGGATACGGCAGCCTCCGGTGTCTACAATCTGAGCGTGCAGCGGAAAAACGGCAAAAAAATCGAAAATGCCCTGACCACCGCAGCCGTGGTACAGTATTCGCAGGAGTACAAATTTGCGCTGACAAACGACAGCTTTTGTGCGTTCATCAAACAGTATGGAAAGATGCTTTCCCCAAAGAAGAATGTATGGAAGAAGTTAAAAGCTTCCGGGCGGGCACGGGTTTGTCTGACCAATCCGCTTTTAATCCTTTTGCTTTTCGTATTTCTGGCAGATATCGCCATGCGGCGGTTTGCCTATGTTCCGCCAATGCCACACTGGACGAGACCGGCAAAAAAAGCTATAATGACAGAAGAAAAAACAGCGGAAGACGGGCAGCCGGAGCCGGAAGCAGAAAAACCAAAGGAAAAGATAAAGAAAACAAAACCGGAGGAAACGGCTTCCCAGGCACTCGATACTTCTGCGCTGTTAAAGAAAAAAGAAAAGCGGAACCATTCCGTTTAAAAGAAAACAGGAGTCATTATGCAATCAGACAGCAATTTACGAGAAACGTTACGGAGTATCGATCATAAAAGTTATCCGGCATACAAATCCCTGCGGGGAAGTTACCGGTTTGCAGACTATGTGTTATCCATCGATCATGTGCAGGGAGATCCTTTTGCGGCACCTTCCCATGTGCGCGTGACCGTGGATGCAAAGGCAGCGGCATTTCCGGAATATGCCATGAAAAATACACGGACGCGCACAGCGCTGGCAGATGAACTGCTGCGCACGTTTGCCGCACAGATCAACCACTTTACATTTAAGGCGAAGGGATCAGGCAAAAGCGGCCTGATCTCGGTAACCCACTGCGGACAGGAGATTCTGACCCGGACAGCCTGTGAAGTGAATGAAAAAGAAATCACCGCGCGTTTTGCGGTAGGATTTCCGGCAAACGGACGGACGATCAATGCCAGGGAACTGGAGAAAATTCTGTTTACCTATCTGCCGGAATGTGTAAAGCATTCATTTTATTATAAGAATCTCGATGCCCGCAGAATCCGGGATGCCGTGGAACTGGCAGAAGACCAGCAGGCAGTCCGTGACCAGCTGAAAGAACAGGGGCTGGTTGCTTTTGTTGCTGATGATGCGGTACTGCCGCGGGAGAGCGGGATTTCCTCCCGTCCGATGAAACAGTCCGTGGCCTTTACCTCCCCGGAATCCCTTAGGGTGACGATGCAGCTTCCGCACAGGGGTGCGGTCACCGGTATGGGAATCCCGAAAGGAATCACACTGATCGTCGGTGGCGGCTATCATGGAAAATCCACACTTCTGACTGCACTCGAACTGGGCGTTTATAACCATATCGCAGGGGACGGCAGAGAGTTTGTGATCACGGATGAGACCGCCTTAAAACTTCGTTCGGAGGACGGACGGTTTATCAAAGATGTCGATATTTCCATGTTTATCAATGATCTGCCAAACGGAAAAGATACCCATCATTTTTCAACGGAAGATGCCAGCGGAAGCACATCGCAGGCAGCCGGGATCGTGGAAGGCATGGAGGCGGGAAGCCGCCTGTTTCTGCTGGATGAGGATACGTCTGCGACGAACTTTATGGTAAGGGATGCATTTATGCAGAAAGTAGTCAGCCCGGACAAAGAGCCGATCACGCCGTTTCTTTCCCGTGCGCGCGAGCTGTATGAGCAGGCAGGAATTTCTACCATCCTGGTAGCGGGCAGTTCCGGTGCCTTTTTCCATATTGCGGATACCGTGATCCAGATGGACCGCTATAAGCCGGTTGATATTACAAAAAAAGCAAAGGCATTGTGCAAAGAATTTCCGATTTCAGAAGAAAAGCCACATCCGTTCGTCCTGCCGCACAGTCACCGGATCATGGAAAAAGATAAAAACGGTGCCACAAAACGCAGGGATTACCGGAGCGGAGCCGTGCGCAAAAATGAGCCGGAGCGGTTAAAATTAAAAACCATGGGAACGGATGGATTTGCCATCGGAAAGCAGACCGTGGATCTGCGGTATTTAGAACAGCTGATCGACAGCGAACAGACTGCGTGCCTTGGCATGCTCTTAAAATATGCGGTCGAACACCTGGTGGACGGCAAACGGACAATTGCCGAAGTCGTTGTACAGTTACAGAAAGAACTCGATACGTCCGGCATGCGCTTTCTGGCAGAAAACGGTATCGTTTCCGGCGGTTATGCCATGCCGCGGGTGCAGGAGATGTATTCCTGTTTTAACCGTTATCGTGTATAGAAAAAGGGAAGCACAGGAGAGACTATGAAAAGAGTATTAGTTGTCGTTGACATGCAAAACGATTTTACGACCGGACCGCTGGGCAATGCAGAGTGTGCAGCAGTCATTCCGAAGGTCGCGGAAGTGATAAAAACAGGCGTGTATGACAGAATCATTTTCACCCAAGACACGCACCCGAGTAATTATCTGGATACGCAGGAAGGAAAGCGGCTGCCCGTCGTGCACTGCATCGAAGGAACCGAAGGCTGGGAGATTGCGCCTGTGATCCGTAAGGCAGCATCCTTTTATTCCAAAGAACAGATCGAGACGATCTGTAAGCCGGCATTTGGCAGTGTGCAGCTTGGCGAGCGCTTAAAGCAGTACTGCGGTGATGCAGAGGCACAGATTGATTTCTGTGGCGTGTGCACGGGTATCTGTGTCATCAGCAATGTCATGATTGCCAAAGCCTTTGTTCCGGAAGCGCGCGTGTGCGTGATTGAAAAAGCATGCGCCTGCGTGACACCGGAGTCGCACCGCACGGCGATCGAAGCGATGAAAACCTGTCAGGTAGATATACAGTAATTGTATTTTATTTAAGTAAGAAGAAAAGAGAAGAATTATGAAGTTAAATCAGATCATCACCAGTCTGCTGGAAACAGATATGTACAAATTCAGTATGGGAGAGGCCATCTATCACCAGTTCTCCGACTATAAAACCACATGGACATTCAAGTGCCGCAATACCGATGTGCACTTTACGGCAGAGATGGTGCAGGAGATCAAAGAGCAGATTAAGGCGTACTGCAGTCTGCGTTTTACGGAGGAAGAGCTGGAATATCTGAACCGTATTACATGGATCAAGGGAAGCTATATTGATTTCCTGCGCCTGTGGCAGCCGCGCTATGAGGATTTTAAGATTTCGGATGAGGCGGAATGCGGACTTTCCATCGAGACATTCGGTACCTGGCTGAATACGTCTTTGTATGAGATCCCGACACTGGCGATTGTCAACGAAGTGTATTTCCGTATGGCGTACGATTATGACAGGCTTTATGCCAGTTTCCGGGAACGTCTGGAGCAGAAGATCAAAGATGCCAGCGGCAGATACGAGATCGGTTCGTTCAGTGAATTCGGACTGCGCCGCCGTCTTTCCGCAGAGGCACAGGAGCTTGCTGTCCGCAAGCTGAAAGAAGCAGAGTTTCGCGGGTCAGAATTTGTCGGAACGTCCAACGTCTATCTGGCAAAGAAATACAATCTGACACCGGTCGGAACCATGGCACATGAGTGGATCATGTGTGTCGGACAGGGAAATCACAAACATAACCCGGCGTATTCCAACTGGTACGCACTCGATGCCTGGGTACGCGAGTATGGCGTGTTAAACGGTATTGCACTGACCGATGCGATTACGACCGACTGTTTCCTGCGGGATTTCCAGCTGACCTATGCAACGTTATTCTCCGGTGTGCGTCATGACAGCGGCGATCCGGTGGAGTGGGGTGAAAAAATGATCGCACACTACCGGAAACTGGGGATCGATCCGGCAGGCAAGACTTTATTGTTCAGTGATTCTCTTGATTTTGCACGGGCACACGAACTGTACGAACATTTCCGGAACCGCACAAAGGTGGCTTTTGGAATTGGCACCTATATCTCGAATGATACGGAGGTACCGGCACTGAATATCGTCATGAAAACCACGCTGTGCAACGGTATGGATGTCGCAAAGATTTCCGATACCCCGGGCAAGGGAATGTGCAAGAACCCGGATTATGTGCACTATCTGAAACGATGCATCGACTGGCGTATGAATCATGACAGATAAAAATTCTGATTTACAGACAAAGGAAGAAGGAACAGACCTATGAATTATACAGAGTGTATCGAACAGGCGAGAGGCCGTATCGGATCTCACTGTAAGGCGTGCTGGGAATGTAACGGCAGAGCCTGTAAAAACCAGATGCCGGGGCCGGGAGCCAAAGGCATCGGCGATACCGCCATCCGCAACTATGACAAATGGAAAGAAATCCGCGTCCAGATGGACACGCTGGTGGAAAACCGTCCATGTGATACGACACTGGAACTGTTTGGCAGAACGTTTCAGTATCCGTTTTTTGCCGGTCCGGTAGGTGCCGTGCAGCTGCATTACGGAGACTGTCTGAATGATATTTCCTACAACGACTGTCTCTTATACACATCTCCGAGCCCACGAGACCGTACTAGATCTCG
>ERZ1027014.865-NODE-865-length-12142-cov-5.933896_pt1 | contig 12142 bp, 10 predicted proteins | sample MGYA00519287_ERZ1027014 | MGnify/ENA primary metagenome ERZ1027014 (study PRJEB26926, sample SAMN06164698) | human gut metagenome | biome: ENVO:00009003; feature: ENVO:2100002; material: ENVO:00002003 | host: Homo sapiens | place: USA | collected 2012 ...
CGTCGGCAGCGTCAGATGTGTATAAGAGACAGAAATATAATTCCTTTACTTATAATTTTTATATATTTACAAAGCTTAGTGCCTCGCCGACTATTTAATATCGGCTATGTCATAAGGCGTTTTTTGATACACAAAGTAGTTAAGCCAATTTTGGAAAAGCAGGCTTGCCGCACCGCGCCAGGTGTCAACGGGCGTTTTTTTGATGTCGTTATCGGGGAAGTAATTGTGCGGCATCTTTATGTCAAGACCCTTTTTTAAATCGCGGAAGTACTCGCGAGCCAAGGTGTCGCTATCATATTCGCAATGACCCGAACAGTAAAAATTGCGACACGCCATATCCGACACGAGATGAACCCCGGCTTCCTCGGAATAAGACAAAATCTGAAGATCCTTTACTCTTATTATATCCTCTTTTCGGTTTTCCGTGTGACGTGAATGCGGAACATAAAAGACATCGGAAAATCCGCGCAAAAGCGGATGATACAAATCAAGCGGTTGGTGGCGAAATACGCCGAAAACCTTCTCGGGAAGCAGATGCTTCGGAATACCGTAATTATAGTAAAGCGCAGCCTGCGCTCCCCAGCATATATTAAATGTGGAATACACATTTGTTTTTGCCCAATCAAATATTTTGCAGAGCTCGTCCCAATAATCGACCTCTTCGAAGTCCATCATCTCAACGGGCGCTCCGGTAACTATCATACCGTCGAATTTTTCGTCCTTGACATCGTCATAGGTTTTGTAGAATTTGAGCATATGCTCCCTTGACACATTTTTTGAAATATGGCTTTTTACCTGCAGCAAGTCTATTTCAAGCTGAAGCGGAGAATTACTGAGAAGCCTTAAAAGCTGAGTTTCGGTCTCGATTTTTGTAGGCATTAAATTCAGTATTATAATTTTAAGCGGACGAATATCCTGCTTGACGGCTCTGTCCTCCGTCATAACAAATATATTTTCAAGCTCCAGGCTATGATGCGCCGGAAGCTGATTATCTATTTTTATGGGCATACAGCCACCTCTTTCAAGAAGACGAACCTCGGTCTTTTACCCGTTTAAGTTCTGACAAAGTATTATAACATAACACATCACCGTTTGCAATGCCGATACACATAAAAATACCCCGACCGCAGTCGGGGTATTTTAAACTTATTTATTACCGTTTATATCAGCAAACGGGTTTTGTGTTTTCCTCTTCCTCGTCATCCTTACGTTTTTTACGAAGAATTATGAAGAATATAAGTGACAATCCACAAAGGAAAACAGCAGCTGCGGCGAGCGGATTTTCACGGATAAGTTCACCGGTTTTGGATATTACCGGGTTATTAATTATCGGGTTGCCGCTGTCGCTCGGTTTGGTTACCGGAACTTCGTTTGTCGGCTCCTCTACGGGTGTGCCGGGAACAATATTAATAGTACCGTCGTCGTTAACGACAAAGTCGAGCCATAAGGTATTGGTGCCCTTCGGAACAACTGCAATCTGCGAGCCGTCATCTAGTTTAATAACGGTTGTTTCTGTTGCCGTATCACTTACGCTTACCGAGAAAGTAGTCTTGCCGGCTACTTCACCGTTTTCGTCGGTGATTGTTACAACATGGAAACCGTCTTTAATAACGTCAACGCTGTATGCACCGTCTTTTCCTGCCTCAGCCTTGATTTCGCCGAGGTCAATGTCGAGCTTAGCGCCCGGGAAAAGGTTTTTACCGCGATACACATTACCATTCATACCCATACGAACACAAGGATCTTCGTGATCTCCGCCGGGATTTGTAGTGCCCGAGGGATTTGTAGTGCCCGAAGGATTGGTAGTGCCTGAGGGATTTGTTGTGCCTGAGGGATCTGTCGGAGCTGTCGGCTCTGTGGGTCTTGTCGGATCCGTCGGAGCTGTCGGCTCTGTGGGTCTTGTAGGCTCGGTAGGTTCTGTGGGATTTGTAGTCGGCTCTGTGGGTCCGAAGCATTTTTTAAATGTGAACACAATGTTCATATCGGTGGTAACCGAATCAAATCTCAACAGACCGTACTGCAATTTATCGGTATAATCTTTACCGTTTACCGTGACACGCTCAAGGTGGCTGTCAAGCTTTGCAACAGCTCCGAGAGAAAGCGAATCAAAACGGTCAACGGCGAACTTAGCACCGCTTGCAATAAGGTTGCCGTCTTTAAGGACATAACCTCCGTCGTTATACGTTACGGTAATTTCATGGGTATTCGGGACTACAGTTTTAAGCTGTGTTTTACCGATTTCACCTGCCTCGGCGAAAACGCAAAGCTGCATGGTGAATATAAGCAAAACAGACAACAGCACACTGCAAGCCTTTTTCATGAAACCACCTCCTTAAAAATTTTAAAAATCAAAATCTGGCAATAATTATGCAGCAACGTACTCTACGGTATAAGTCATATGGCCGACATACTCAGCTATGGGAGCGTTAAAGTCAGCGATTGTAACGGTTGTCGAAGACTTAACAGCGGTGTTAAGCTCGGTATATTCAGCAGCATCTCCGCCTGCTACGGTGAAGGTGAGGAATTTATCGGTAGCAGCGTTCGTCATTTTTCCTGCATCGTTAGCAGTAGCCGAAACCTTGAGCTTAGCGCCGAGCTTAAGCTGAGAATCAACGGTGTAAGAAGCGTCCTGAGCTGCGGTGTCATTCCAAGCAACTGTGATCTCAGCAGGAATGGTAACGGTGTAGTTTTCGGGATCGTTGTTCTCCTTATCGGTTGTCTTTGTCTTAACCTGAACATCGGCGGTCTTGGGGTCTGATTCCTTTGTTATTGTAGCTGCGAATGAGGGAACTGCTATAGCTGCTATCATCATAACAGCAAGAAGAATTGATACTATCTTTTTCATAATTATAACTCCTTGATGTACTTAATGTTTAATGTTAAATAAATTATTTGTCAACAACTGCTGCTGTGAAGGTAACGGTAGCATCGCTGTAATCGGTGATGGTAGCGTTCCAAGCTGCTGCTGCAACGTCAACGTTGATGTTGTACTCCTGATTTACTACCTCGGCAGCAGTCTTAACGGAAGTGTCGCCGCTGAAGGCGTAAGGAATGGTATAGCCGTTATCGGTAGCGGGCTTCATTTTGCCAGCCTCCGAAGCAACCGAAACGGAAAGACATTTGCCGGTCTTGAGAGTTGACGTAACATTGTAGGTGAAGGCTGTGGTTTCAGCGCCCCATTTAACGCTCATTTCAGCAGGATATGTTACTGTGAAATAACCGTCTGCGGGAACATTTGTTGTATCGGTCTTAACGGTTGCGACACCCTTGCCGTCCGCTGTATCCTTATTGATTTCAGCTGCAAAGGACGGAACTGAAACTGCCGCAAGCATAGCCGCCGCAAGAACTAATGAAAGTAACTTTTTCATAATGTAACTCCTTTTAGGATTAAAAAATTAAGCTATCGCTTCAACAGAAGCTGTAAATGTGAGAGTATCTTCATACTCATCAATGGAAACGGATCCCCAGTTTTCCTTAGTAATATTGACATTTACCGAATATGCGCTGTTGGTAACTGTCTCGTGACCGGTTGTTATGTTGGTATCACCGGTTATAGTGTAAGGAAGAAGTCTGCCGCCGCCTGTATGGAGATTTGCGTTGTCCTGAGCTACAGTAACACGAAGGTTATTTCCGCTCACAAGCGTACTCGATACAGTGTAACCGATTTCAGTACTTTCGGTGCCCCAATAAATGGTGGTTTCGGCGGGATAAGAAACGGTAAAGGTACCGCTTATTCCGCTTCGGTCGGTAACTACCGAGGAGTTACCGACGCCACCGGAAGTAGACTGATCTATTGTCGCAGTTGCAGCAAAAGCGGGAACCGATATAGCCAAGAGCATCGCAGCCGCAATGACTATTGAAAGAATTTTTTTCATAATTGGTTCTCCTTGTATTTTGGAAGGGTTTCCGACTCTTAGATTGTAGCGGGAGCTATCGAAACCGTAAGTGTAAGATTGCCCTCGTACTCATCTACCGGAACCTTTGCCCAATCAGCTGAGGCAATGTTCACTGCAGCGTTAACAGCTTCATCTGCAACAACTGCAGAAGCTGAAGTATAAGCTGTGGTGCCTGCTACGCTGAAAGGAAGAGTAGCGGTATTGCCTGATGCGATAGCCTTGAGGTCGGTTGTGCCGTCTTCCTTTGCTACCGTAACATTAAGACGGTCGTTTGATTTGAGCTGGCACTTTACGTTGTATGTAAAGTCTGTGCTTTCTACGCCCCAGTAAATAGTGGTTTCTGCCGGGAAGGTTACCGTGTAAGAAGTAGCCTCGGGACCGTCGGGACCGGTTTTTGTAGAAGTAATAACCTTAGCCGTATCGGAGGTATGGTCGCTTGTAAGCGTCTTGTCAGCTGCAAATGACGGAACGGAAACCGCTGCGAGCATTGCCGCCGCAAGAACTATTGAAAGTAATTTTTTCATTGTGGTTATCTCCTTTCAAAATCAAAGGCTTACGGTGAAGGTAAGAGTATCGCTGTACTCGCCGACGATAGCGTTGTTCCAATCGTCTGCGGCAACCTTAACCTTGAGGGTAAGTGCCTTTGCAGGATTGATAACGGGGCCGTCAGCTATAAATTCGAGGTTAGAGTCAGCCGAGAAATCGTAAGCCAATGTCTCGTTTGCATCCTCGGTAAGCTTCATAAGTCTTGAGCCCTCAACGCCGATTTTAAGCTTCTGGCCGTATTTAAGGTGAGACTCAACAGAAAATCCGTCAAGAGCTGTTTCCTCTGCGCCCCAGTAAATTGTGGTATCGGCCGGAATTGTAACGGTGTATTTAACAGCGTCGTCTTCGGGAGCATCGGGGCCTGTTTTTGTGGAGGTCTTAACAATAGCTGTACCGGTATTGTCAGTCTCCTTGGTTAAGGGGTTAGCTGCGAAAGCGGGAACCGAAGCTGCTGCAAGCATAACCGCTGCAAGTGCAATTGAAATAAGCTTTTTCATTATAGTAGTCTCCTTTCAATAATTAAACCTCAGCGGTAAAGGTAAGGGTGTCGTTGTAAACATCAACAACAGCTCTGTTCCAGTCCTCGCTGCTTATTGTAACCTTGAGATTTTTTTCAACGGCCGGAGTTTCCTTGTTGCCGTAAACTACGGGGCTGTCTGCCGTGAAAGCGGTGTCGCCCGAAAGAGTATAGGGAAGAGTGTAAACCTCGCCTGCTGCGGCATCGGTCTTCATAGAGCCTGTGCCTGCTACGGTAACCTTGAGAGCCTGGCCTCTCTTGAGGTGAGACTCAACAGAGTAAACAAGATCTGTCTCCTCTGTGCCCCAATAAATCGGGGTATCTGCCGGAATAGAAACGGTGTATCTGACAGCAACATCCTCAGGCGAATCGGGGCCTGTTTTTGTGGATGTCTTAATTATGGTTGTGCCGGTCTGCTCTGTTTCCTTGGTTATGGGATTAGCTGCAAAAGCAGGAACAGAAACAGCTGCGAGCATAGCCGCTGCGAGTGCGATAGAAATAAGCTTTTTCATAATTTATCTCCTTATGTTTATTACGCGTTAGTATATTCTGCCGTAAAGGTAAGAACATCTGTATGCTCACCCGAAGCGGCTTTTTGCCATTCAGCCTCTGCGATGTTCACGGAGAGGTCATAAGACTTCATATAATCGCCCGGTAAAAACGCCATTTGCTCTGCGCCTGTAAGCGTGTAGGCGATAGTCTTTGAGCTGTCCAAAGTGTTGACAAGCTTTGAGCCGTTGAGCGACGTAACAGCCACCTTAACGGTCTTGCCGGGAGACAGCCACATTTTAGTTGCCGTAACCTTACCTATTGCGTAAGAAGTAGCTTCCCACGGTATTTCGGTATCGGCAGGAATTGTAAGCTCATACTCATCCTGTTTGCCCTCGCCGGTAAAAATCTTTACGGAGCCTACGGGGTTCTCTTTGTTCAGCGTAGCCGGAGCCGCGAAAGACGGAACAGTCACGAGCGACAATAAAAGCACTGAGAGCAAAACTGATAATGTTTTCTTCATAGAACCACCTCCTTATGGTCTTGATAAAGCATTTAATTTGTTAATTAACCTTTAGTGTAATCTACGGTATAAGTAAGAGTAGTCGAATACTCGGCTATCGGAGCGTCCGTCCAACCGGAAATTGTCAATGACGGTTTTTGAGCGGGAAGCGCTCCCTCATTTGTACCTGTAAACTCTGTGGAAGTAAAGTTCTGTGAAGTATACGGAAGAGCGTATGTCGATGTTGCTGCATTGGTAAGAGTGTCATTTGCGACAGAAGCGCTGCGTGCTACGGAAACACCAATCTTGCTGCCCGTATCAAGCGAAGACGTAACCTTATAGGAAACATCAACGGCTTCCGTCTCGCCCCAAGGAACATCTATTTCCGCAGGAATTGTAACCTCAAAGAAGTCGTCTGCGGCAAAATGAATATTGATAGTTTTTCTGACAGGCTCGTTTGTTGTCTTGTCAACAGCAACCTCACCGGTAGCATTATCGATAAGCTCTATTGTAATAACATCTTCACTCGTTACGGTAACGCCCGTGACGGTAAACGTAAAGTTTATTGCCTTGGGAGCTGCCGCCGAAGCGGTGTTATTTGCGACATCCGCGGTTTCGGGAGAAGTGTTAAGAGCTTTTGCCGTTACGGTCTTTTCAATCGCACCCGTCATTGCAACGTTGTAATCGAGGATGTTGCCTGAAACGTCCTTAAGACCTCCGTTTTTAGAGGTTACACGAAGTGTGTAGCTTCCGTCCGGATAGTTAACGGCATTTGAAAGAGTAAAGACTGCGGTTCCCGTTGTTGCATCCTTATTGAGAGCGACGCTGTCTTTGTCTACCTCCGAAGCAAAGTTCGGGAAAATACGGAGGGTATCTATAATACCGTGGAGAGCTTCGCCGTCCGAGGAATTAACGGTGTTACCGTCGTTAACCTCTTGAACCTGCCTTATATAGCCCTTAAACGAATTGTACTCTTCAACCGCTTCCGTTATTGCGGTGAGGTCCTGAATACCGTTATTGTCCATTTGACCCTTAACGGTATTGTAAAGAGCCGTGTACTTTTCTTCAAGTCTAACAACGCCGCCCTTAACCGTCTTACCGGTGATGTCGTCGGTGTAAGTTTTGATGTTGGCAAGCACCTTGTTAACAGCCGCGGCCGACTTAGCATAATTCTTATGCTGAGGAGCACTTGCAAATTTGTCGGCCTTATCAGTTAAGATATACTTAGCGTAATAATCAAGGTTGTTATACTTCTCGATGTAGTTTTCAAGTGCCGCGGTCTGACCGGTAGGCATAAGCCTGTAGTCGGTCGTAAGGTCGGTCGCTTTACCGGTCACGCCGTACATTGAAGCAACAAGAGCGTTCAGGTCTTTAATACCGGTTATAGCGGTACCGGAGTCACTCTTGTAGCCGTCACGGTAATTTTCGAGAAGTCTCAAACGTTTTGCAACCTTATAAAGGTTTTCCATTTTTGTGACGTTCTCCGTACCGAGCGCCGCAACCGCCTCGTCGGTATAGCGCTCATATGACTTCTCATACCAATCGATTATGTTCTGTACGTCAGCCGCGGTGAGAGAATATGCGCCGTAATCTATAAGCGGCTTCTCTGTTCCGCTCGCATCGGTGCCGATAACAAAACCGGGATAAGGTAAGGCATTTCCGTCTGTTACGGAGCCGCCGGTTGCTGCAGCCGGCATAGCCTCAATCAAAGGCTTCAAATCGGCAACCGCAATTTGCGGCGGGTCGAGCAAAGTAATGCCGTCGTCGATGCTCTTGTACTTTTGAAGCACGCTGTATGCTCTTGCAACGGAAGGTATTGTCTTTTGATAATCAGAAAGCTGTGCGTAAAGAGCAAGTGCCGTGTTTATCTTTTCGGTACGAGTGTTCGCTTTATAAATATCAACATCCGCTACCGCGTTTTCAAACTGCATTGAAGTAAGAGACTTAACCTGTGCATAATCGTCAAACGAGATGTCGCCGGTTCTGTTTTGTACGCCTGCGCCGTATACCGAGGTACCCTGTCTGTAAGTAAAGCCGACGGAGCCTATTGTAAAGCTCTTGCCGTTCATTGCAGTTGCGCTCTTTCCGTTTACGGAAGAATCGTCGTAATTTGACAAGGGCGCTATACCTATTGTAACACGGAAGATGTTGTTGAGGGCCTCGGCTTTTTCATCTATACGATAGTTAGAGGTTGCCGAAATACCCTGAACGCCTCTTGCGAACTGGAAGAGCGGAACCATAACATAGCCCTTGTAGTGAGAAAGGGTCAGGTAATCGCCGTCTCCCGTATCTATGCCGTACTCCGAGGTGTAAGCGTAAATTCTTCTCTTGCTTTCATCCTTGGGAGTACATTTAGCCCATTCACCCGTCTTGGGGTTAATGAGATAGAAGTAAGAAGCCGCGTTGTTGCTGCCGAAGTCGAGGGTGTAGTCATCGGCGGCACCGTCATAGTATGAGCTGATATTAAACGCCATTGAGAATGTGTCAAGCTGAGAGAAGTCTGCGTAGAATACAAGTGCCAGACGGTCGGTTTCGCCTATGTCATTTTTGTTATATGACTTAGCAAAATCGCCGAGTTTCTCAGACGACATATTGTTCTCTCTCAGTTTGGAGTAATCGCCGCTGCTGCTCGGTTCTTCGCTGACAAGTCCCTTTGTAATGCTTATGCAGTTATACCAGCCTTTTCTGTCTTCGGCATACTGGTTATTTATGGTAACCGTTGCGGCGTTTTTGCCCTCAAGGCCGTTTGACGTAATGATTGCCGAGGTACCGTTTTGGCGATAATCTGTAATACCGTTTCTCTGCGGGTCATTACCGAGAGCGCCGGTCGGTATAAGTGTAGGCGTTGCGGTATCCTGAGAGTGTGCCGAAATTGAGGCAAAGGGAACCTGATATGTCAAATATCCCTTAGAATAGTAGTAATCCTTACCTACCTGGCCGGTATATTTTGAGTTTTCAAATTGCCAGCTTCTGGTGCCTTTTTCCAAGGAATCGAAGTCGCCGAACGGTATAACCTTATTGTTTGTAAGCGCTTGACCTATTACAACAGAGTTGTCGGCAAGCTCTTCCTCTATGAATTTGAAGTACTTTAAGAGCTTTTCCTCTTCCGCTCTGCCGAGCATAGTGAGCTGGCTTAGGTTGAGGCGGATATAAACCTCATAAAGGCTCTTAACAACGGCTTTATCCTCATCGCTTACCGCGAGAGTATTTTCGTCGAAATCGGGAAGCTGCTCAAGCTTAGTTGAAATCATCGGAATGAAATCCTCTGCACCCGAGTTAGCAGAGCCGTAGGTTTTACCATCTATACAAGCCTGCTTGGCAGTCTTGAACTTTTCCCAAGCCTCGGTCATACCGAGTGCTGCCGCCTTGGTATCGAGCGCAGACTCATCAAGGAATGAAGCGTCGATTATACCGGATTTTCCGGCTTCTTCGGATTTGTTATATTCCTCAATTGATTTTTTATAACCGGCTATCAAGTCCTCGATATACTTAACGGCGCGGTAATCGTAGGAGTTCGGATTTTCAATGTACTTTTGGCAGGCATTGAAAATAGCGCGCGGAATTTCTGTTTCCTGGTCATAATATGTCTTAACGGGCGTGCCTGTGTTTGTTGCTCCGTTAAGGGTATTTTCGCTGTATTTCTGACCGTCTGTACGGTAGAACAATACATTATCAAGGAAAATCTTTTTACCTACGCTGCCGTTGTTGGTTTCAAGGCTCGTAGAAGCCGGATCATATGTGCAGCCCGTGAACTTAAAGCCGGCGGACATAATGTCCTCAATAGCCTTGTAGCCGTTTTCACGGTTTACTACTGCCTTGGATCTGCCGTTTTCATCGACTTCTCCGATTTTGGTCTTATCGATATATGCTCTTTTGGGCGAATCGGCTGTTGTCTTGCCACCGTCTTCCGTAGTCATGCACGGAGCAAGCATTGTGCCGCCGTCGATATAGTATTCGCCGCTAAGAGTCGCCGTCTTGTTAATTCTGAAGGAATAGCGTCTAATAAGCAGAGCATCGGATATCGAAGTACCGGCAGGGTCAACAACTACCGGCTGCGAAAGCTTAATTTTCTCGTTATAATACTTGTTGGCATTTGCTTTAGTTTTATCCGAGCTGTTCCACACATACATATCGGGCATAGGCTTGTTTACACCGAAATCCTCGTTGGACTCCGTGACAACGGAGTCGGTTTCGGAGCACATAAACTGAAGCGGTATGCGGACATATCCCTTGAAATGGTCAAGGTCAACGGTACCGTCGTTTAACATAACCTTTTTCCAGCTGCCGTCCGTTTGCTGCAGGAATAAATATGGGGCCTCACCCATATAGCCTGCTTTTGTGGTGCCGACAGTCGAGTAAATTATATCGCCGTATCTGTTAAAAGCATTACTGCTTTCACTGTAGCTGTTGTCAAAATCCTGTACAAAATACTTTTCGTTTGAACGAAGGCGGAATGAAAGCCCCGTTACGCTGACCTCGGAGAAGTCGAGATAGTACCAAATCTCGGAAGCACCCGTCGGGTCCCAAGTCTGACGGCTCCATGACGTATCAAAGGACTGAGGGCTGTCGGTGGTTGCGGCGGACTCGATACGCATTGCGTAGCCGTAGCTGTTGCCCGTGTCTTTAACGCCTACACCATCGGTTCTGCCTTCGAATGAAAGGTGATTACCCTCCTGCATATAGTCAAGTGAGCCTGACGTACTGCGTACATTGTTGACTTCGGCGGTTCTCTCGTTGGTTCCGGTATCCGAAAACGAACCGTGGCTGTCTGAGTTACCTTTTTTATCAAAGGTAAGAATTTCACGCATAGCAAGAACGTTGTTTGTAACGGGGGCATAAGCGGACGCATCGTATACATAAGTCGGAACATCCGAAACGTATGCGTTAACAGCCTCCGAGAACCAGCCGTCGCTGTCGTACGCCGTTATCGTAATATTGTAACGGTGATCGTCAGACAGACCCGCAGGCACCTTTGTTTTGATTTCGTCTGCCGTAATCTCAGCCGTGTACGGTGCGGTACCGGTGGGACTAACCATCTTGCGCAGCAAAACCGTGCTTGTGTGAACTTCGGTATATGTTCCGAGATCAACAAGCTCTAACATATACCCGTCAATTGTTTTTGTGCCGGTTTTGCGCTCGCTAACCTTAGCCGCGGGGAAGCTGACCGTAATTCCGCCGTCGTCATTAAGTGTTGCAGCCGCTTCCCTTTTATCCGATTCGGTAAAGGTCGGTATCGGGTCATATTCGCCCTCACCGGCCGCGAGAACCATGGGAATCGACGTTACCAAAAGCACTACGCAAAGCAGCACAGCAGTTATGCTTTTTCCGATTTTAATCTTTGAATTTTTTTGCATAAACTGCAACTCCTTTCCTCAAAATCTGTATTTTGAATATAGTTTCTTATGAAACCACGATGGTCGTTTTTAAATCCATATTGTTAAGTTTACGCTGCTCTTTATCAAAGCTGTATGTCTTAACATGGACTGTTGCAGGATAAGTTCCTGCCGCAAGCTCACGGTTCAGCGTGAACTTTGATATTGAATAGCCCGGCGGCAAGAGATTTGAGGTATATATAACCTCGCCCGTATTTGAAAGCTCTATTTCTATAACAAAGAAGCACGGGTTTTCCTCGGGGTTTGAAAATACAAAGCTCTGCTCCTTGGTATTTGCCGCCAAGGGAAGCTCGGGAATACCGTAGACCTTTATCTGCCTACCCCTTGTTTTTGTTTTATCAGGAATCGAGATTTCGCCCTCGCCCAAAACGGCATTTTGGTCGATTACGCCTGCGGGGGGCGTTGTGGTTCCGCCATCGCCGCCTGTCGGTATAACGGCCTTTAAAAGGAATATAAGACCTATTATAAGTGCCGCTATCAAAAGCGCAAACAAAAGCCAAAGCAAGAGCCTGTCTTTAACTATCGCAATGAATTTGTCAGCCTCTGTCTCTATGTAGCCGACTACCGCTGTATGAGGCATTTTCGTTGCGGCATACACCTTTTCGGTTTGCCCGTCGTCAGACTGCAAATCACCGATTTCGCGTTTGCCCTTCCCTATTTGACCGACAACCATATAGCCGCCCGAGGGATAGCGCGAGTCTATTTCTTTCTTTTTGAAATAAGAAACCGAGAAGCCGGTTTTGCCGTTTTTGTAAACGCCCTCGCCATCGGCTCCGGCAAGATGCCGAAATATAAGATC
>ERZ1027014.907-NODE-907-length-11572-cov-8.565859_pt1 | contig 11572 bp, 10 predicted proteins | sample MGYA00519287_ERZ1027014 | MGnify/ENA primary metagenome ERZ1027014 (study PRJEB26926, sample SAMN06164698) | human gut metagenome | biome: ENVO:00009003; feature: ENVO:2100002; material: ENVO:00002003 | host: Homo sapiens | place: USA | collected 2012 ...
TACAAGACAGCGGTTTTTTTACTGACCTGCAAAGCAGATCAAGGGAAAAAATCGTGTGGTTTCCCAAAATCTATTATCAGATGGACAATGGTTTGTTATATATTCTGTGTGAAATCACAATGGGAAAATATCAAGAACAGCTCCTGTCCTTAGAGGATAAACTGGAATCGGGGCTGTACTGTGAGCTGACCGACAAGACACTGCATGACGGATACATCGAATACACCCTGCTCTATGATATGATAGCGAACCGTATTTCGATTGATGAAGTGATTGCCGAAAACGGCGGTCTGCGGTTAATGAAAAATCTGGTGTGGGAATACGATTCACTTCCCCATGCCCTTATCTGCGGTGGTACTGGTGGTGGAAAAACCTATTTTCTGCTGACCATCATTGAAGCCCTGCTAAGAACCAATGTGGATTTATACATTCTTGACCCGAAGAACGCTGACCTTGCAGACTTAGGAACAGTCATGGAAAATGTCTACCACACGAAAGACGATATGATTGACTGCGTCAATGCCTTTTATGAGGGCATGGTCACACGCTCGGAAGAAATGAAACTGCACCCGAACTACCGCACAGGAGAAAACTATGCCTATCTGGGGCTTGCTCCACAGTTCCTTATTTTTGATGAATATGTGGCGTTCTTGGAAATGCTCACGACAAAAGAAAGCACCGCCCTGTTAAGCCAGCTAAAGAAAATCGTCATGCTCGGCAGACAGGCTGGATACTTTCTGATTGTGGCTTGCCAGCGTCCAGACGCAAAGTATTTCGGGGACGGTATCAGAGATAATTTCAACTTCCGTGTGGGGCTTGGTCGCATGAGTGAACTTGGTTACGGTATGCTCTTTGGAAGTGATGTAAAAAAACAGTTTTTCCAGAAGCGAATCAAAGGGCGTGGATACTGTGATGTGGGAACAAGCGTCATATCGGAATTTTACACTCCCCTTGTACCCAAAGGATATGATTTCTTGGGTACGATTGGGGAACTTACATACATAAGGCAGGACGGACAAGTGGCGTGCGAAGCGAAAGCCACAGGTACGGACTAGCCTTGCTGGTGTGGCGGTAGCCACGCCAGCATATATCAAGCCCCTCGGTATCTAACAGAGGGGCACAAATCACAAGGAAACATACACAAAAGTTACCGATTCTTGGCTGAAATCAAGCGTTTGGTAGCTTTTTTTACTGCTGTGACATCGGATAAAAAATGTCACAGTTTTTTTCGTAAAGGGGGTATCGCACTGAATGATACAGAGTGGATACAGGATTTTGCAGACAGGCGTTTGCAGTACGGTGTATCCCAGACGAAACTTGCGGTCATGGCTGGAATCAGCCGTGAACATTTAAGCCGTATCGAATCCGGCAAGGTGGCGGTCACAGAAGAAATGAAAGTGAAACTTTTGGAAGCTCTGGAAAGATTCAATCCAGAAGCACCGCTTACCATGCTGTTTGATTATGTGAGGATACGGTTTCCGACACTGGATATTGGACACATCATTAAGGACATCTTACAGCTCAATATCCAGTACATGATACATGAGGACTTCGGGCATTACAGTTACACGGAACACTACTACATCGGAGATATTTTCGTATATACTTCTCCCGATGAAGAAAAAGGTGTCCTGCTGGAACTGAAAGGAAAAGGCTGTCGCCAGTTTGAAAGTTATCTGCTGGCACAGGAACGGAGCTGGTATGATTTCCTTATGGACGCTCTGGTGGACGGTGGTGTGATGAAACGCCTTGACCTTGCCATCAATGACCATATGGGAATGTTAGATATTCCAGAACTGACCGAAAAATGCCAGAATGAGGAATGTGTATCGGTGTTCCGTTCCTTTAAGTCCTATGCTTCCGGCGAACTGGTCAAGCATGAGGAACAGGACAAGGCTGGTATGGGCTATACACTTTATATCGGCTCATTGAAAAGTGAGGTGTACTTCTGTGTTTATGAAAAAAGCTATGAGCAGTACATCAAACTTGGGATTCCCATTGAGGAAGCACCGATAAAAAACAGATTTGAAATACGGTTGAAAAATGAACGTGCTTATTATGCTGTCCGTGACCTGCTGACTTACTATGACGCTGAACGGACGGCATTTTCTATTATCAACCGTTATGTACGCTTTGTGGATAAGGAAGCAGACAAGAAACGGAGCGACTGGAAATTATCTGTCCGCTGGGCGTGGTTCATCGGGGAAAACAGAGAGCCGTTAAAGCTCACGACCAAACCCGAACCCTACACACTGGACAGAACCCTACGCTGGATTCAACGGCAGGTTGACCCGACACTCAAAATGCTGGAAACAATCACAGCGAAAACAGGGATTGATTATCTGAAAGAAATCCGTAAATCCACGAAACTGACGGAAAAGCACTACAAGATAATCGAACAACAGACCACATCTACCGAAGATGTGATTTTAGAAAAGGAGAATTGAAAAATGCAACGATTATTATTTGACTTTCTGTTCTTCTCTTTAGGGGGAACAGTTGGCGTGATTGCCATGTGTATTTTACAGGCTGGCAGACAGTCTGACAGAAAAATGATGGAACTGAAAGGAGAAAAGAAAGCATGAATTTTGGACAGAACCTTTATAACTGGTTTTTAAGCAACGCACAGAGCCTTGTGCTGATGGCGATTGTTGTTATCGGTATCTACTTGGGATTCAAGCGTGAGTTTTCCAAACTTATCGGATTCTTGGTAGTTGCCTTAGTAGCCGTTGGTCTTGTATTCAATGCGTCCGGCGTAAAAGACGTATTGTTACAGTTATTCAATAAGATTATCGGAGCGTAAGCCTATGGAAGAATGTAGCGTATTGATAGAAAGTACCTTGCCAGCAGAGGATAAAACCTCTCGCTGGTTCAATCTCCCCATTGATTATGAGCTGTTCCGTGACTTGCTCGGTGTGGAAGCTGACAGTGGCGATTATCAGATTATAGATATGAAACTCCCTTTTGCTGGCGATATTGTAAGAACAACCAGCGTCAGACGATTGAATAAGCTGTACTTTGCTTACACGGAGTTACCGCCAGAAGTTCAACAGGCATACAATGACTTGATTCCCTATTGTGGCGGTGTTGAGAATTTATTGCAGAAATCAGAAGAATTTCGGTTTTATCCAGAGTGTCACAGTATCATGGACGTTGCCCGTTACCGACTGGAACATAACATTGAATTTTCTGCCCTCTCCGAAAAAGGAAAGAAATACTTTAATCTGGAAGCCTATACACAGGAGCTGGAAGAAACAGGACGTTATGCTGTCAGTGAAAATGGTATGTTCAAACTCTGATAGACACCGAAAGGAAGTGAACCACTTATGATTGATGATATGCAAGTCTATATAGCCAATCTTGGCAAGTACAATGAGGGAGAACTGGTCGGGGACTGGTTCTCTTTTCCATTGGACGAAGAAGTGATTGCAGAACGTATCGGCTTAAATGCAGAGTACGAAGAATACGCAATCCATGATACGGACAACTTCCCGATGGAGATTAGCGAATACATTTCCATCGAAGAACTGAACCGTATCTATGAGCAGTTGGAAGAATTACCGGATTACCTGCTGGACGACTTGGAAAGTTTCGTGTCCTGCTATGGAAGTCTAGAAGAACTGGTGGAGCATAAGGACGACATCATTCTGTATTCCGGCTGTGAAACAATGACCGATTTAGCCTACTATCTGATTGATGAAGAACAGGTACTCGGAGAAATCCCGTCCTCTTTACAGAACTATATCGACTACGAAGCCTACGGGCGTGACCTCGATATAGAGGGGACATTTATTGCAACAAACGCTGGTATCTGTGAGGTACTGCGTTAAGGGCTGGCAGATCAGCACCGCCACTGGTGCTACTGTCAGCTTTTCTCTTGGGGGCAGTCTGGAAAATCCGGCTGTCCCTGTTGTTAGGAAAATGAAGAAAGGAGCATTTACAAGTGAAGAAAATCCGAAGTTATACAAGTATCTGGAACGTGGAAAAGGTACTGTATGCCATCAATGATGTAAACCTGCCATTCCCTGTGACCTTTACCCAGATTACATGGTTCGTGCTGACGGAATTTATCATCATTCTGTTTGCAGATGTACCGCCACTTTCCATGATTGAGGGTGCGTTTTTGAAATATTTCGGGATTCCCGTTGCCCTTACATGGTTTATGTCACAGAAAACCTTTGACGGGAAAAAGCCATACAGTTACATCAAGACGATGGTGCTGTATGCTCTGCGTCCCAAAGTGACTTATGCCGGAAAAGCCGTGAACCTGCATAAGCAGAAATTTGAGGAAACTATCACGGCAGTAAGGAGTGTGACCTATGTTCCCGATTAAATATATCGACAATAACCTTGTCTGGAATAAGGACAATGAGGTGTTCGCCTACTATGAGCTGATACCGTACAATTATTCATTCTTATCCCCAGAACAGAAATACCTTGTGCATGACAGCTTCCGTCAGCTTATCGCACAGTCCCGTGAGGGAAAGATTCATGCGTTGCAGATTGCAACTGAAAGTTCAATCCGAAGCATACAGGAACAGTCAAAGAAGCTGGTCACTGGAAAGCTCCGTGAGGTAGCAATCCAAAAGATAGACGACCAGACCGAAGCCCTTGTATCCATGATAGGCGACAATCAAGTTGATTACCGTTTCTTTCTGGGATTCAAGCTCATGGTCACAGAGGACGAAGTCAATCTGAAGAACATCAAAAAATCGGTATTTCTGACATTCCGTGAGTTTTTGAATGAGGTAAGGCACACGCTGATGAATGACTTTGTTTCTATGAGCAATGATGAAATCAACCGTTATGTGAAGATGGAAAAACTGCTGGAAAACAAAATCTCCCGTAGGTTCAAAATCCGCCGACTGGAAGCCAAAGACTTTGCGTATCTGATGGAACACCTCTACGGCAGGGACGGGATAGCCTATGAAGATTATGTGTATCCTCTGCCAAAAAGAAAATTAAAAAGGGAAACACTGATTAAGTATTATGACCTTATCCGTCCTACCCGTTGCGTGGTGGAAGAAAGCCAGCGATATTTGCGTCTGGAACATGAGGACAGCGAAAGTTATGTGTCCTACTTTACGGTCAATGCCATTGTCGGGGAGCTGGACTTCCCATCATCGGAAATCTTTTATTTCCAGCAACAGCAGTTCACATTCCCTGTGGATACGTCTATGAATGTTGAGATTGTCGGGAATAAGAAAGCCTTAACCACTGTCCGTAACAAGAAAAAGGAATTAAAGGACTTGGATAATCACGCCTATCAAGCTGGAAATGAAACAAGTTCAAATGTAGTGGAAGCCTTAGACAGTGTCGATGAACTGGAAACAGATTTAGACCAGAGCAAGGAAAGTATGTATAAGTTAAGTTACGTCATACGGGTGTCTGCACCCGATCTTGACGAACTGAAACGCCGTTGTGATGAAGTCAAGGACTTTTACGATGATTTGAATGTGAAGCTGGTTCGCCCTGCCGGAGATATGATGGGACTGCATGGAGAGTTTCTTCCAGCCAGCAAGCGTTATATCAATGATTATATCCAGTATGTAAAATCTGACTTTTTAGCCGGACTTGGTTTTGGTGCTACCCAGATGTTGGGAGAAAACACAGGAATCTATATCGGCTATTCCGTGGATACAGGAAGAAATGTCTACCTGCAACCGTCCCTTGCCAGTCAAGGGGTAAAAGGTACGGTCACAAATGCGTTGGCTTCTGCTTTTGTAGGTTCGCTTGGCGGTGGAAAATCATTCTGTAATAACCTGCTAGTATATTATTCCGTCCTATTCGGTGGACAGGCAGTTATCCTAGACCCGAAAAGTGAGCGTGGAAACTGGAAAGCAACACTGCCGGAGATTGCAGAGGAAATCAACATTGTAAACATTACCAGTGATTCCAGCAATCAAGGGCTGTTAGACCCGTATGTGATTATGAAAGATGTCAAGGACGCTGAAAGTCTTGCCATTGATATTCTGACGTTCCTTACAGGTATCAGCAGTCGTGATGGCGAAAAGTTTCCTGTCCTTAGAAAAGCTGTCCGCACGGTATCCCAGAATCAGAACCACGGGCTGTTGCAGGTCATTGAGGAACTGCGAAAAGAGGATACCGCCGTATCCCGTAACATTGCAGACCATATCGAAAGTTTTACGGACTATGATTTTGCACAGCTTTTGTTCTCAGACGGTTCGGTTGAAAATGCAATCAGTCTGGATAACCAGCTCAACATCATACAGGTTGCAGATTTAATTCTGCCGGATAAGGATACTACCTTTGAGGAATACACGACCATTGAACTGTTGTCGGTATCCATCTTAATTGTTATCAGTACCTTTGCCCTTGACTTTATTCACAGTGACCGAAGCATTTTTAAAATCGTGGATTTGGACGAAGCATGGGCGTTCTTAAATGTGGCACAGGGAGAAACACTCTCAAACAAGCTGGTGCGTGCTGGTAGAGCCATGAACGCCGGAGTTTATTTCGTGACACAATCCTCTGGGGACGTATCGAAAGAAAGTCTGAAAAATAACATCGGCTTAAAATTTGCGTTCCGTTCCACAGATACCAACGAAATCAAGCAGACCTTAGAGTTTTTCGGATTGGACAGTGAAGATGAAAACAACCAGAAACGGTTGAGGGACTTGGAGAACGGACAATGTTTAATGCAGGATTTATACGGGCGTGTCGGTGTGGTACATATACACCCTGTCTTTGTAGAACTGCTCCATGCCTTTGATACCAGACCGCCGATAAAAAGTGAGGTGGATTTGGAATGATGAAATCTGTCACAAAAGAAAAGGTATTCCATGTACTGAAACAGGTTCTGCTTGCCGTGACCGTCACGCTGGTACTGCTGTCCCTGCTTGGGACGGTAGCTCATGCGTCTGGACTGGTCGATGATACGGTCAATGCAGACAACCTGTATTCAAAGTATCCGCTTTCCAACTATCAGCTTGATTTCTATGTGGACAATAGCTGGTCTTGGCTACCGTGGAACTGGCTGGACGGCATTGGAAAATCGGTGCAGTACGGGCTTTACTGTATCACAAACTTTGTCTGGACAATCAGCCTGTATCTTAGCAATGCCACAGGATATGTGGTGCAACAGGCGTATAAGCTGGACTTCATCAATGACATGGCAGACAGTATCGGGAAAAGTATCCAGACACTTGCCGGAGTGACCGAAAACGGATTTTCCAGCAGTGGATTCTATGTGGGATTCCTGCTCATTATCATTCTGATTGTAGGTGTTTACACCGCCTATACAGGGCTTCTCAAACGGGAAACAAGCAAAGCACTTCACGCTGTTATCAACTTTGTGGTGGTGTTCATCGTGTCTGCGTCCTTTATTGCTTATGCTCCCAATTATATCCAGAAAATCAATGATTTCAGTTCGGACATCAGCACCGCTTCTCTGGACTTGGGGACAAAAATCATGCTCCCCGATTCACAAAGCAAAGGCAAAGACAGCGTAGACCTTATCCGTGACAGCCTGTTTGCGATACAGGTAGAAAAACCGTGGCTGTTATTGCAGTTCGGGAACAGCGATACCGAAGAAATCGGTGCTGACCGTGTGGAAGCTCTGGTATCTTCCAGCCCGTCAGACGAAGATGGGGAAACAAGGGAAAATGTTGTGAAAACAGAGATTGAGGATAACGACAATGACAACCTTACCATTCCACAGGTCGTCAACCGTCTTGGCATGGTGTTCTTCCTGCTCATTTTTAATCTCGGTATCACAATCTTTATCTTCCTGCTTACCGGCATGATGTTATTTTCCCAGATACTTTTTATCATATATGCCATGTTTTTGCCTGTCAGCTTTTTACTGTCCATGATACCGACCTATGAGAACATGGCGAAACAGGCAGTTGTCCGTGTGTTCAATGCCATTATGACAAGAGCCGGAATCACTCTGATTGTGACCGTAGCATTTTCGATTTCCAGTATGTTCTACAACATTTCCACGGACTATCCGTTCTTCATGGTGGCATTTTTGCAGATAATCTGCTTTGCCGGAATCTATATGAAGCTCGGAGAACTAATGAGTATGTTCAGCCTTAATGCGAATGATAGCCAGCAGATAGGTCGCCGGATATTCCGTAGACCGATGGTGTTCATGCGACACAGGGCAAGACGTATGGAACACAGGATTGCAAGGGCTGTCGGTGCTGGAAGTGTTGCAGGTGCGGTGGCTGGTGCAAGTGTTGCCAGAGCCGGAAAGCCAGCAACGAACCAACCGCCAAAGAAACGGGAAAATACCTCTGCCAGCATGGGAAGCCGTGTCGGTTCTGCGGTAGGTGCTGTGATGGATACGAAAAATAAAGTCCGTGACAGTGCTTCCTCTCTGAAAGAAAATGTGAAAGACTTGCCGACACAGGCTGGTTATGCTGTCCACTCTGCAAAACAGAAAGCAAAAGATAATGTATCAGACTTTAAGCGTGGCGTTGTGGAAGAACGGGAAAACCGACAGGAACAGCGTACACAGAAACGCAATCTGCACAGGGAAAATATCTCACAGAAAAAACAGGAATTGCAGAAAGCACAGGAAGCAAAACAGACAGTTCATGCGAATGGATCAGCGACAGCCGGAGCTACCAGAAGCCATGAACGCCCTGTTGCCACACCTGTTCCAAAACCTGCACAGACCGATACGGTCAAAACGCCGGATATGAAACGTCCTGCTACTTCTCCTGTGATAAAAAATGCAGAAGTCAAGGCTGGAAAAGAAACTGTCCGAACCAATATCAGACAGGAACAGCAGGTCAAAGCTGTTGCCAGAGCGAATCAGCCAAACGTAGCGGAATCCAGCAGTAATCATAAGAAATCTACGGTACAGAAAACACAGGTCAATGGAAAATCTGCCCGTAAAACTGTTACGAAACATTCAGAGAAAGGACGGAAGAAATGAGATTAAAACGTATCCTTATCATAGGTGCGATATTTCCTGTCCTTTTCTCCATCGTCCTCTTTTTCGGGATACTGATTTCCGGCGAAGATGACGACAGTTCCAACAGTTATTCGCCTGTCTATTCTGGCATGAACCTGTCAGCCGATGTCCTCAAACATCAGACAATGGTAGAAAAATACGCCAGAGAAAACGGTATCTCGGAGTATGTGAACGTCCTGCTTGCCATCATACAGGTGGAAAGTGGCGGTATGGCTACCGATGTCATGCAGTCCAGCGAAAGTCTTGGACTACCGCCAAACTCATTAAGTACAGAAGAATCCATTAAGCAGGGGTGTAAATATTTTGCGTCCCTGCTTTCTTCCTGTAAAGCCAAAGGTATGAATGACATTAACGTGGTCATTCAATCTTATAACTATGGTGGTGGCTATGCAGACTATGTTGCGAAGAACGGGAAAAAGCACAGCTTCAACCTTGCAGAGAATTTCGCAAAGAATAAATCCGGCGGTACAAAAGTGACCTATACGAACCCGATAGCGGTCAGTAAAAATGGTGGCTGGCGTTATAACTACGGAAATATGTTCTATGTAGAGCTGGTCAACCAATATCTGACCGTGAAGCAGTTCAGCAACGAAACGGTACAGGCGGTTATGAATGAAGCGTTGAAGTATCAAGGCTGGAAATATGTCTACGGTGGCAGTAACCCGAACACCTCTTTTGACTGTTCTGGTCTTACCCAGTGGTGCTACGGAAAAGCCGGAATCAGCCTGCCACGAACCGCACAGGCACAGTATGACGCAACCCAGCATATCCCATTGTCACAGGCACAGGCTGGCGATTTGGTCTTTTTCCATTCCACCTACAATACCAGTGATTATGTTACCCATGTAGGAATCTATGTAGGAAACAATCAGATGTATCATGCCGGAAATCCAATCGGCTATACCGATTTGACCTCTGCCTACTGGCAACAGCACATCATTTGTGCCGGAAGAATCAAACAATAGAAAGGACTTGAAATATGTTTAAGAAAAAAGAAAAAACAGAGAAAGCACCTAAGAATAAGAAAGTGCGTACCATGAAAGTCGGGACACATAAGAAATCTGTCCTGCTGTTGTGGGCGGTGCTTCTGGCAAGCACCAGCTTTGGTGTGTATAAGAACTTTACCGCCATTGACACCCACACGGTACATGAAAAAGAAATCATTCAGCTAAGATTGAACGATACCAACGGTATTGAGAATTTCGTCAAGAACTTTGCGAAAGCCTACTACTCATGGGATACCAGCAAGGAAGCCATTGAAGCAAGGACAACAGAAATCAGTAAATACCTTACCAAAGAATTACAGGACTTGAACGCCGATACCATCAGAACGGACATACCAACCAGTGCGACCGTTACAAATGTGCTGGTCTGGAATGTAGAGCAGTCTGGAACGAACGATTTTACCGTTGCCTACGAAGTAGATCAGCAGGTAAAAGAGGGAGAACAGACACAGGCAGTCACAGAAAACTACACCGTGACCGTTCATGTGGATAAGGACGGTGCAATGGTCATTACCCAGAATCCAACCCTTGCTCCGGCAGTGCAGAAATCAAAGTATGAACCGAAAGCACAGGAAGCCGATGTCAGTGTCAGTTCCGATACAGTCAAGGACGCTACCGCTTTCTTGGAAACATTCTTTAAGCTGTACCCGACAGCTACGGAAAAGGAACTTGCCTACTATGTCAAAGACGGTGTGCTTGCTCCTGTATCCGGCGACTATGTATTTTCGGAACTGGTAAACCCTGTCTTTACCAAAGACGGCGACAACCTCAAAGTCAGCGTGTCCGTAAAGTATCTGGATAACAAGTCGAAAATGACGCAAATCTCACAGTATGAGCTTGTGCTTCATAAGGACGATAACTGGAAGATTGTAGAATAAATGTTACAGCAGAATAGTATGGTAATTGTTTATCCAATCTATACTATTCTGCTTACAATTAGATTGACAAAATAAGAATCCCTCTCATATAATTGGTTGCAATGGTATTGAGGAAATACAACCTTAAATGTATAATGGGAAAGTAGCATTGCAGGAATGAGGTAGGCTAATGAATAAAATATTGATTATTGAAGATGATTTAGAAATAAATGCGTTATTGGCTGATTTTCTAAAAGAAAAAGGATATGCTGTGCATTGCCAATATGATGGACTTCATGTTCTGGATTTTTTGAATAAAGAAAAAATTGATTTGATTATACTTGATATTATGCTTCCTTATCGGAGTGGTGATATTATTTTATCTGATGTACGCAAGAAATTTACGATACCTGTTATTATTATTTCAGCGAAAGAAACTACACAAAATAAAATCGACTTGCTTCGTCTGGGAGCAGACGATTATATCACAAAACCTTTTGATATGGAAGAAGTGCTTGCCAGAATTGAAAGTAATCTGCGAAGAGTACAATTTCAAAATAGCCAGACAGAATGTTTGCAACATAACAATCTGACTTTAGACCTAGAGAAAAATACAGCATTTTTGAATGGAATAGAATTATCCTTAACCGCTAAAGAATTTGGCATTTTAGAATTGTTGATGAAATATCCAGATAAAGTATTTTCAAAATCGAATCTTTTTCAAAGTGTTTGGGATACAGAATATATTGCTGAAGATAATACAC
>ERZ1027014.923-NODE-923-length-11454-cov-4.523818_pt1 | contig 11454 bp, 5 predicted proteins | sample MGYA00519287_ERZ1027014 | MGnify/ENA primary metagenome ERZ1027014 (study PRJEB26926, sample SAMN06164698) | human gut metagenome | biome: ENVO:00009003; feature: ENVO:2100002; material: ENVO:00002003 | host: Homo sapiens | place: USA | collected 2012 ...
AGCCCGGACGGCGTTTCAGGACGCCAAATTCGGCATTTTCCTCCACTGGGGACTTTACTCCATGCTCGGCTCGGGCGAATGGACGATGACCAACCGGGACATCAACTACCGGGAGTACGCCAAGCTGGCCAATGCGTTTTATCCACATGATTTCGATGCCGCGGAGTGGGTCTCGGCCATCAAATCCTCGGGTGCAGGATACGTCTGCTTCACGACGCGCCACCACGACGGCTTCTCGATGTGGGACACCGCGCAGACGGATTACGACATCGTGGACGCCACGCCGTATAAACAGGATATTGTAAAGGCGCTCTCCGACGAGTGCGCCCGCCAGGACATCCGGCTGCACCTCTATTATTCGCTGATCGACTGGTACCGCGACGACTGCCCGCGCGGCAGGACCGGGCTGGGAACGGGCCGCCCCGGCACGGCGATCAGCTACGAGCGTTACTACGACTTTATGAAACGCCAACTCACGGAGCTGCTGACGGGCTACGGCCCGGTCGGCGCCATCTGGTTCGACGGGGTGTGGGACCAGGACCGGAACCCGGATTTCGACTGGAAACTCCGCGGGCTGTACGACCATATCCATGCCATCAGGCCGGCCTGTCTGGTGGGTAACAACCACCACCTGGTTCCGTTCGAAGGCGAGGACATCCAGATTTTCGAGCGCGACCTTCCGGGCGAGAACACCGCCGGACTTTCGGGGCAGGAGATCGGCCGCCTGCCGCTTGAAACGTGCCAGACGATGAACGGCATGTGGGGCTACAAGATCACCGACCTCGACTACAAATCGTCGAAGACGCTGATCCACTACCTCGTGCGGGCTGCGGGCCGCAACGGAAACCTGCTGCTCAACATCGGTCCCCAACCCGACGGAAAACTGCCTGCGACGGCCGTCGAACGGTTGCGGGAGATGGGCGAATGGCTCGCCCGGTACGGCGAAAGCATCTACGGAACCCGCGGCGGCGACATCCCGCCCCACGACTGGGGCGTGACGACGCGCAAGGGCGACAAACTTTACGTGCATGTGCTCGATTTGCAGGACGATGCGCTGTACCTGCCGCTTGCGGAAAAAGTCGGGGAAGCCCGGTGCCTGAACAACGGCGAGCGGGTGAAGTTCGACACGCTCCGGGGAAAAGGGATCGTCCTGAATCTGGAGCATGTTCCCGAGGATACCGACCGAATCATAGAACTCACTTTACGATGAAAAAAACGACACAGCTATTCGCCGGCCTGCTTATGCTCACGGGCGTGTTGTCGGCGTGCTCCCCGGCCGGCAACGAGGGTTTCATGCGGCGCGTGGAGACCGATTTCCGTCACAAACAGGAACTGCTTTCCCGGGGCGATCTGTTCGGGATATTCGACGAACCGATGACGCGGCAGGAGCGCGAGGCCATGATGTTCCTTTATGCCTATATGCCCGTGGGGGACATGACCGACTACCCGGGCGATTTTTATCTGGAAAACGTGCGCAGCGCGCTGGCCACCCGCCGGGAAATGCCGTGGGGAGACATCGTTTCCGACGAACTGTTCCGGCATTTCGTGCTGCCCGTGCGGGTGAACAACGAGAACCTCGACGATTCGCGCCGGGTGTTCCACGACCAGCTGGCGCCGCGCGTCGAAGGGTTGCCGATGTACGACGCCATCCTCGAAGTGAACCACTGGTGTCACGAAAAGGCCAACTACCAGCCGTCGGATGCGCGAACTAGTTCGCCGCTGGCCACCGTGCGCACGGCTTACGGCCGCTGCGGCGAGGAGTCCACGCTGCTCGTTGCGGCCCTGCGGTCGGTGGGCATCCCGGCCCGGCAGGTCTACACGCCCCGCTGGGCGCACACCGACGATAACCACGCCTGGGTAGAGGCCTGGGCCGACGGACGGTGGCATTTCCTCGGGGCCTGCGAGCCGGAACCGGTGCTCGACCTGGGGTGGTTCAACGCCCCGGCCAGCCGCGGGATGCTGATGCATACCAAGGTCTTCGGCTATTACGACGGTTCGGAGGAGGTGATGAAAACCACGGCCAACTACACCGAAATCAACGTGATTTCGAACTATGCCGCATGCGCTCCGCTCACCGTGACGGTCACCGACACGGCGGGCAGCCCCGTGGAGGGTGCGACCGTGGAGTTCAAACTTTACAATTACGCCGAGTTCTACACCGTATCGCGCAAAACGACCGACGTCCGGGGGCGGGCGTCGCTGTCGGCGGGTCTGGGCGATATGCTTGTCACGGCTGTCTGTGATGGCCGGTTTGGGGTTCGGAAGGTTTCTTTCGGGAGGGAGACGGAGGCGACGGTGGTGCTGGAGCATGCGATCGGCGACGAATTCTCCTTTCCCATCGACATCGTTCCTCCGACCGAGAGCGCGAATTTGCCGGAGGTGACGGCCGCTCAGCGTGCGGAGAACGACCGTCGCTTCAACCGCGAAGACTCCATCCGCAACGCCTATATCGCCACGTGCCCGGCGAAACCCGCCGTTGCGGAGTTTGCACGTTCTGTCGGCATGAAGCCGGACGATGTGGCCGGATTTATCGCCGCTTCGAGAGGCAATCACGCCGAAATTATGGATTTTCTGCGCGGCGCGAGCCGGAAAGGATGCACCGGGCGGGCGCTGCAACTGCTCGCCACGCTGTCGGAAAAGGATCTGCGCGACACGCCGTCGGCGGTGCTCGCGGATCATCTTTATAATACGGACAAGAATGCCGACGCCGCGACCGTGCTGGCCCCGCGTGTGGCCGATGAGATGCTCACGCCCTACCGGTCGTTCCTGCAGCGGGAAATTCCGGCCGCCGATGCCGCCGCGTTCCGCCGTGACCCGCAGCGTCTGGTGGCGTGGTGCCGCGACAGCTTGACCCTGCGTCCGGAACTCTGCACCGTCTCCACGACCATCTCGCCCGAAGGCGTGTGGCGTAGCCGGACGGCCGACAAACTCTCGCGGGCTATCTTCTTCGTTGCCGCGGCTCGTTCGTTCGGCATCCCGGCGTGGATCGACCGCGTGACGGGCAACCTCTTCTACCGCCATGCCGGGAAGGATGTGCCCGTCGATTTCGACGCGGCCGGGAACCGGGAACTGGAGACCGGGCGGCTGCAATTGAACTATGCGCCGATTCCGCGTCTCGACGATCCGGAGTATTTCCGGCACTTCTCCCTTTCGCGCTTCGACGGGCAGTCGTTCTCCCTGCTGAACTATCCTGATTTCGAGCGGTGGAGCGAGCTGTTCCGGGCTCCCGCCGATCTGGAAACCGGTTATTATATGCTTGTGACGGGCAGCCGGCTCGCCAGCGGCAGCGTGCTGGGGAACGTGTCGTTCTTCAACGTCCGTCCGGACAGTACGACCGAAACGAACCTGACGATGCGCGACAATTCGGAGGCGGTTCGCGTGATCGGGAGTTTCGATTCGGAGTCGAAATTCACTGACGCCGCGACGGGAGCCGAAACGTCGGTCCTCACGACTGCGGGACGTGGTTATTTCGTGATCGGATTGCTGTGCGTCGGACAGGAGCCTACAGATCATGCGCTGAAGGATATCGCGGCCAAAGCCGCGGAGCTTGAAGCGTGGGGACGCTCGCTGATCCTGCTCTTCCCCGACGAGGGGGCGTACCGGAAATACACGGCGTCGCCCGCGGCCCCGCTGCCGGCGACCGTCACCTTCGGCATCGACCGCGACGGCTCGGTTCGCAGGCGGATTCTCGAAGCGATGCAGCTGCCGGGGAACGTTTCGCTTCCGGTCTTTCTGATCGGCGATACGTTCAACCGTGTCGTGTTCGAATCCCACGGCTATACGATTGGCCTCGGCGACCGTCTTTTGCACACCATACACCAATTATGACCGGAATTTATGACGACTGAACTTTGCGCCTATACCTGCGATGCGTGCGATATAGCCCGGCGGACAGGCGTCACGCGCATCGAGCTTTGTGCCGCGCCCTTCGAAGGGGGTACGACCCCTTCCGCCGGGCTGATCCGCTACGCCCGGAGTCTACCGGGCCTGCGGCTGAGCGTGATGATACGCCCTCGGGGCGGGGATTTTTGCTATACGGATGCCGAAACGGCGCTGATGGCCGAAGAGATTCGCTTCGCCCGTGCCTGCGGAGCCGACGGGGTGGTCCTCGGCGTGCTGACCCCCGACGGAGAGGTGGACGAGACGCGCACGGCGCAGCTTGTCCGCGAGGCTGAGGGGATGGAGGTGACGTTCCACCGCGCGTTCGACATGACGCGCGATCCCCGGCAGGCGCTCGAAGCGGTCATTCGCACCGGATGCCGCCGGGTGCTCACCTCCGGAGGCCGCAACACGGCGCAGGAAGGCATCGAAACGCTGCGTGCGCTGGCGGCACAGGCTACCGGGCGCATCGAAATCATGGCCGGAAGCGGCGTCGGTCCGTCGAATGCCCGGCTGCTGGCCGCCACAGGGGTCGACGCCCTGCATTTCAGCGCCCGCCGGGAACGCGAAAGCGGCATGCGCTTCCGCAATCCGCAGGTTTCGATGGGCGGGTGTGCCGGTGTTCCGGAATACTCCGTGACCGATGCCGACGAAACTCTCGTCCGGAAACTGTTGGCCAAGCTGGAATAACAACGATTGATTTCAGCTCGGAGGGTGTGGTGCTCGGATGTGGCAGCCAGACGGTTGTCACTGTGTATATTTCACCCCGACTATCGGGATAAGGTAATGTGAGGTTTGCAGGACGCGGGCGTGGTATATCCACTCATCTGGAAAGAGATCATATTTATATATAGTATATTTTATTCCATCCTTGTTTTTGGTTTGGCGGAGCAGTTTCGAAGCGGTCGATCTGCCCGATTTCGCCGTCGGTCTGAAGTGCGAATCTGTTCTTAAAATGCGCATTTTGCAAGACTTTTTTATGCATTTGGAGCGTAATTGCTGATGATTTTTTTGCGAAAAATTAATTAGGATAAAATCTTTTTATTATTTTTGCAACAGAGAGAATCCTCTTTCCTCGTCAAATCGCGAGGGGGGGGGATTTTTCCTTAGCACCGTTCTCGTGCCAAGTCGATAAAATCCCGAAACTCGAATAAGTAATTTTTTGGAATCCGTCCAGGGTTTCATTATGTAGATTGTATCGACTGTTTTAAGTATGGCATTTCATTATGCTTATCACATCCGAAAGCCAAACCGGGAAGCCGGTTCATTAAATCTCATCCTATGAAAAAGTTGTACCTATCCTTTCTGGCCATGCTTTGCATGGCAGGAGCGTCCGTGCTGAATTCATGTTCGGACGACGATTCCACTTCATCCGGCAACCCCGACATGCCAGAAAGCGGGAATGCCCTGATCTGCAACGGTGTCGTACGGGAAATCAAATCCGCCGTCTACTCGGTCGAGACACCCGGAAACGGCGAAAAGGCAGATGCTTCGGAAGCAGCCTCTGTCTATACGATCTATCTTTCGCCGACGGCAGGGCTTGTGGATGTGGATGGCATGCTGATCGCCGACGATGCCGTCAAAATTACCGTCAAACAACCTTCCGGAGCCGTCGATTTTGCGGTTGCCGGCAACGGAATCGCCTATGGGGAGATCGACGTAAACTCCTCGAACGTCGGAGAAGCCTCGAAAGCGGATCTCTCGGTCGAGTTCCTCTCGGCCCGCGTCGCCCGCATTTCGGCCGCAATCGAAACCGGCGGAAAAACGCTGACGGTCGCCTATTACGGACTGTGCAAGAATTCCGACGCTTCGGAGGAGGGAGATGATGCAGACAAGGTGTTGCTGGATAAAGTTCCGCTGTCGTGGTACCTCGGCCCGGTCAAGGGCGTGGAGTCGCACAACTATTATATGGCCTTCACGGATGCCGAGCATACCGTATCCAAAGGGCGGGTGACGCTCAAAGAGGCGGGTTACCTTTTCGTGGCCGACCTCTATGCGGTTCCGGGCGAAGATGCCTACACGCTTCCCGAGGGTGAATATATGGCCAGCCAGCTCAACGAGGATCACACGTTCACGTCCCAATATACCGGTGTTCAGTATATCGACGCCGAAGGCAATAAGACCCAGTTGTCGCTGGTTTCGGGAGAGCCGTTGAAAGTCACCCGCGAAGGCGACATCTGGAGCATTTCGCTCCGTTTCGTCGATACGGACGGTTCCGAAAAGAGCATCGTCTACGAGGGACAGCTCCAGATCGTCGATCAGCCGGAGGACGGCGGCTTCTACCTGCCGCAGATCGGACGCGACGTGGAAGTGGTCGGATTCAGCGCCGCCGCGACCTATTACGGCAACATGCTCGAAGCAGGTACCGGCATGATGCAGATCAACATTTACGACGAAACCTACGACACGGAGGAGGGGCAGGGCGGTCTCGCCGCTGCGCTCGTCGTATTCAACGACCTGTTCGGCAATCCGAAGGAAGCCGTGATCAAGCCCCACGAATATCTGGCCAACACCTCGTTCCAATGGGGGTCGTGGATGCCCGCCGTGGAAATTCCGATGGAGGGGCTGGTATTCCCGCTCGGCACTTATGTCCAGTTGGACGACGGAACCTCTTTCGGACAATTTTCCTACGGAAAGGAGGGCATCATCAAGATCGAGGCCGCCGGTACGGCCCAAGGCGAAGACGGCAAAATAGAACCGGTATACAAGATCGAGTTCAACCTTACCTCGAAGGACGGCTTTACCCTCAAGGGCTCGTACACCGGAGTCATTCCGATCACCGACGCATCCGACGACAAGTCCGATGACGACGGCACCTCGACGCTCGAGCGTGACTACGACATGGATCTGTCGAAGATCAAAAAGGCGCATTACTATACTTCGGATCAGGTCTATATCCAAGGCATCGGCTACAAACCGATCAGTTCCTACGGATGCGGTCTGCAATTCATCAATATCGGTATCGAATGGGTAGGAGACCATCTCGAAGACTTCGTGGATCGCGAGCCGGGCGGTGACATCGTCCGTGTGGAACTTACCACCGAGCCGGGCAAGGAGAACGAAATCACTCCGGGAACCTACGAGGTGACCGAACAGCGCTGGCCGGCATACATCAAACCCGGCGTCATGATGCGCGGCATTATGCTGGACGGCGGTCTGCATGGCAGCCGGTGGATGCACCAGACTTATTCGATGTGGGGAGATGACAACAAGATCTTCGAATACATGGACGGACACGCCCTGCTCTACGACGGTCAGGTTACGATCACCAAGGTCGAGGGCGAAGGCAAGGAGAACTGGTACCGGTTCGAGGTCGACGGCATCTGCGTGCGCAAGCATCATGTGCGCGGAACGTGGGAAGGCCCTGTCGTAAGCCAAACGGGGCGTGCTGCGGCAGAGAAGGATCATCTCGAACCGCCCAGACTGCTTCGCCGCCTGCCGGCTCCGTCGGTTCCGATGAGCCGTCTGGCCGAAGAACTGCCGGGCATCATGTTCCGCAAGGCCGGAATGACCGAATGACAACAGAAAAACCGGATAGCGCGGGGTTTCCCCGAACCCCGCGCTATTAAAAACAATCGTTATGAAAAACTCGACCCATTACAGACTGCGCGCATTGGCGTGCGCGTTGCTCGCATCGGCAGCCATGCTGGGTGCATGCGATGACGACGATCCCAACGACGATCCCGACCCCGGGAAGAAGCCTCCTGTAACTCTGACCGATCAAATCCAGTACGACGGAGGCGATCTCGTCGGCATCAAGTCGGCAATCTATGTCGCTGAAGAAGACGGCAGCCACACCTTTTATCTCTCGCCGACCGAGGGGCTGATCAATGCCGAGCAGATGAAACAGGCCGACGATTATCTGCGCGTGATGGTGGAGAGCCCCAAGGGCACCGTGAACACGGCCTCCGATCCGTTCGAAATCGAATACAAGGATATTTCGGTGAAAAAGACGACGATGAACGACGTCGCGAGCGTAGAACTCTCCGCCGATCTGGTGACGGAAACCCGGCTCAATCTCTATACCTACGTCGAATTGAAGAGCGGCAAGACGCTGATCGCCCGTTACCAGAATACCTGTACGGAAGAGCGTGACGTCGAACTGACGAACCAATACGAGATCGACAATCGGATCGCCGCCGTCGGAAGCGTCGTCGAGTGGCGCAATGTCCGCGAAGGCAACCGCCGCTTCTGCCTCTACGAGCAAGAGGGCCTGGCCGCTCCCGAGGAGGGGGCTGCGGGCGTGGAGATTCTGCTTGCCGAGGAGCTGTTCGGAACGGCGGAAATCGACCTCGCGACGGCTGATCCCGCGAAGGTGCAGATTCGCTGCGGTGAATTCGCAACGGGCGCCGGGACGACCGGAACGCTGACGGCGAAGTACCTGACGGATAAATTCGGCACGATCGAGGGGCTCATCGTCGCGCTTGACGCTTCGAAAGACGGGAAGCGCCTGCGTGCCGCCTACGAAGGCACGTTCGCCGGAGGCTATGCGGCCACCAATACGATCAAGGTGACGGAGCCGGCAGCCGGAGGCGAGGCTGCGGCCGCAGCCGAGGCCCCGATCGCCGCGCTCTTCTCGCAGGAGCCGCAGGTCGGCAGCTACGTATTCGCTTTGGGCGATGCCGAAACGGCCGCAGCCCCGGCCGATCTCGCCAAAGGTCATTGGGCTGCGTATGTGCGGGTGCTGGCGGCCAAGTTCGACGGCGTGATCGACGTTGCGGCGCAGACCTCCGATTACTGGTTCCGGCTCTACGACCACAAGACCTATCAGACCTACTACGGCGAGGATGCGGGACTGACCGGTACGATCGAGACCCATCCCAATCCCGCTGGCGGCAAGGAGATTTATCTGCGGGTAAATCTGACGCTGAAAAACGGCATCGGGGTCGAAGCCGAATACTACGGTGTGCCGACGGCTGCGACGGCCGACGCAATGGATGAAGAAACATTGAAGCCCGTCAAACCGTTCGAGCCCTATATCAAATTCCTGGACAAGGATAACAAGGACATGCTGTATTGGCCCGTTACGGCGATGGAGGTGCGGCACGACCCGGCTTATCGGGATAGTTATACCGGCGAGAAGGTATCGGGATATTGCTTCTATTTCCGGAATGCTTTCACCGAGAGTATCGATGCGGATAATACTACTCCGATGTTTTTCCTGCCGGACAGCTACCTCGACCATGAAGGAGAGATCGACCTGCATGCGGAAGGCACGAATTGCAAATGGAACCTCAGGTTCCAGTATATGTATCTGTCCTCATATAACGGGTACGGATATTCCGACAAGGATAAGTACTGCATGCGGTGTCCCGAGAAGGCGGCAGTAACCGTCAAGCAGGAGAATAAGGAGTGGATCTTCAAATTCTCGATGGTCGATTGGGGAGTATTCAGTACATGGAACCCTGATCCGACCGGAACCGGAAACACCTTGATCATCGAATTCCGGGGCAAGGCTGCCAAGTATTCGGGCTCGAAGCCGAACGACCTTGCAGACGATTTCTACAAATTGCGATCCGGCCGGTTCGGTGACCGGACAGGCGGATGACAGCCTCCCCCCCCCTCCCTCCGGGCTTCCGGAAGGGGAGGGGATATGTTTCGGCTCCGGGCCGGAACACGAAGACGGCAAATTTTCTATAATCAATTTTTTTACCAGCGTTAAAATGGCGCATTTATGACCAAAAAAATCTTTCTATCATTGATGGCTGTTCTCGGCCTGCTCCTGTCCGCCCATGCGCAGGAACGGGAAATTACGGGTTCGGTCAAAGATCATGCGGGGGCCGGCATCGTCGGCGCCACCATTCTGGTCGAAGGCACTACAAAGGGTACGACCTCCGGTGCGGACGGCAGTTTTTCGATCAAAGCCGCACCGGACAATGTGCTGGTCGTGTCGTTCATGGGTTATCAGTCCCACACGATCAAGGTGGGGACGCAAACCCGGATCGACGTCGTGCTGAAAGAGAACACACAGGCTATCGACGACGTGATCGTCGTAGCGTTCGGTACGGCAAAAAAGGAGGCTTTCACCGGTTCGGCGACCGTCATCAAATCGGACGACATCGCCAAGTCGCAGCAGTCGAACGTAGCGCAGGCTCTGGCCGGAAAGGTCGCGGGCGTGCAGCTGACCAACACCTCGGGACAGCCGGGAGAGAGTCCGAAAATCCGCATCCGCGGCTTCAGCTCGCTCAACGCCGGCAACGATCCGCTCTGGATCGTGGACGGCATGCCCTACTCGGGTGACCTGAACAACCTCAATCCGAGCGACATCGAGTCGATGACCGTGCTGAAGGACGCCGCCTCGAACTCGCTGTACGGCGCCCGCGGCGCCAACGGCGTGGTGATGATCACCACCAAAAAGGCCAAGTCGCAGGAGGCTCACGTGACAATCGACGCCAAGTGGGGCGTCAATTCGCGCGCCGTCCAGGATTATGCGTACATCACCAACCCGGCACAATTCTACGAACTGCATTACAGTGCGCTGAAAAACTACTATGTCAATTCGGGAATGAGTATCGGCGAGGCCCATTTGCGCGCCAATACGAATTTGACGGCCAATGCGAATGACGGAGGTCTGGGCTATATGGTCTATACGGTTCCTTCCGGGCAGGAGTTCATCGGCATCAACGGTAAGGTCAATCCCGCTGCGACTCTCGGCCGCCGTCTCGTCTATGAGGGCAAGGAGTACTACATCCGTCCCGACGACTGGACCGATGCGGCTTTCCGCTCGTCCCTGCGTCAGGAGTACAACGCTTCGATCTCCGGCCAGACCGGGAACGCCTCGATCTACGGATCGTTCGGCTATTTGAACAACGAAGGTATCGCCTACAACTCGGACATGGATCGTTATACGGCCCGTCTGCGCGTGGACTATCAGGCCAAGAAGTGGCTCAAGTTCGGCGCCAATGCCAACTACACGCATTTCCGCTACAACCAGATCGACGACAGCGGCGCCGGTAACTCGTCGGGCAACGTTTTCGCTTATACGACGGCCGTCGGTCCGATCTATCCGCTCTACATCCGCGACGGCGAGGGTAATGTCATGTACAACGAGGACGGCATCAAGCTCTACGACTACGGCAACGGCGACAATGCCGGTATGGAGCGTTCGCTCTTCCCCAACAGCAACGCCCTCTCGGATTCGCGTCTCAACAAACAGGAAGCCGAAGGCAATGCTTTCAACGGTACGGGATATATCGACGTCACCTTCCTCAAGGATTTCAAGTTCACGTTCAACGCCGGCGTTTCGCTCGACGAAACCCGCTCCACCTCGGTTACGAATCCCTGGTTCGGACAGTTCGCCAGCGAAAAAGGCATGGTCTCGAAAGGGCATCAGCGGAATTTCGACCTCAACCTGCAGCAGATTCTCAACTACACCAAGCAGATCGGCCACCATAACCTCAATGTGATGCTGGGTCACGAGTCCTACCAGAACCGCATTTACTTGTTGTCGGCTTCCAAAAGCAACATGCTGACGCAGGACAACGACGAACTGGCCGGGGCGATCATCGACAAACAGGGAGCCGGCTCCTACCGGAGGGAGTACAACAACGAGGGCTATTTCGCCCGCGTCATGTA
>ERZ1027014.924-NODE-924-length-11451-cov-5.211741_pt1 | contig 11451 bp, 10 predicted proteins | sample MGYA00519287_ERZ1027014 | MGnify/ENA primary metagenome ERZ1027014 (study PRJEB26926, sample SAMN06164698) | human gut metagenome | biome: ENVO:00009003; feature: ENVO:2100002; material: ENVO:00002003 | host: Homo sapiens | place: USA | collected 2012 ...
TCTAGTACGGTCTCGTGGGCTCGGAGATGTGTATAAGAGACAGCTGATGGGAAAAGGTGCATATGATGGAACATCAGAAAACTATACCGGAATGCTTGGAATGCACGGAACAAAGACGTCCAATCTCGGTGTCAGTGAATGTGATCTTCTGATCGCAGTTGGTGTTCGTTTTTCTGACCGTGTACTTGGAAATCCAAAGAAATTTGCAAAACAGGCAAAGATTCTGCAGATTGATATTGATCCGGTAGAAATCAATAAAAATATTATCGTAAATCACAGCATTATCGGGGATGTGGCAATCGTCCTCGGAAAGCTGAATGAAAAACTTGAGCAGCAGAAACATACCGAGTGGCTTTCCCATATTGCGGATTATCAGAAGATGTATCCTATGACCATTCCAAAGGAAGGGTTAAGTGGTCCGTTTATGATCGCAAAGATCTATGAGATGGCAAAAGATGCCATTATGGTCACGGAAGTCGGTCAGCATCAGATGTGGGCTGCACAGTATTTTAAATACAGTAAACCAAGAACCCTGCTGACATCCGGAGGTCTTGGTACGATGGGGTATGGTCTTGGCGCTGCAATTGGTGCACAGACTGCAAATCCGGATAAGCAGGTGATCAATATTGCGGGAGACGGATGTTTCCGCATGAATATGAATGAACTTGCAACAGCATCCAGACAAAAGCTTCCGTTGATTGAAGTGATTGTCAATAACCATGTACTCGGAATGGTCCGCCAGTGGCAGACACTTTTCTATAAACAGCATTATTCCGCAACGGTTTTAGATGACGGTGTGGACTACGTAAAGATTGCAGAGGCGATGGGCGCAGCTGCCCGGCGTGTGACAACACAGGAAGAGTTTAACGCAGCTTTTCAGGAAGCATTGGAAAGTAAGACGCCGTTTGTAATTGACGCAATTGTGGATTCGGATGACAAGGTATGGCCGATGGTTGCACCGGGGGCTCCGATCAATGAATGTTTCGATGGAAAAGATTTCGAGAGCAAGAATAAATAAGCAACAGCATAGTAAAATATAGGAGGAAGTTTGAAATGAGCAGAGTATACAATTTCTCAGCAGGACCGGCAGTATTGCCGGAGGAGGTACTGCAGGAAGCAGCAGATGAAATGTTGGATTACAGAGGATGCGGCATGTCCGTTATGGAAATGAGCCACAGATCCAAAGTGTTCGATGACATCATCAAGGATGCAGAAAAAGATTTAAGAGAGCTGATGAACATTCCAGATAATTATAAGGTATTGTTCTTACAGGGTGGAGCATCCCAGCAGTTTGCAGCAGTTCCTATGAACCTGATGAAGAATAAGAAAGCCGGATACATTGTCACAGGACAGTGGGCAAAGAAGGCGTATCAGGAAGCACAGATGTACGGAGAGGCAATTGAGCTTGCATCCTCTGCAGATCAGACATTCTCTTATATTCCGGATTGTTCCGATCTGGATATTCCGGATGATCTGGATTACGTTTATATCTGTGAGAACAACACCATTTACGGAACCAAATACAAGAAGCTTCCAAACACAAAGGGAAAGACACTGGTAGCAGATGTATCTTCCTGCTTCTTATCTGAGCCTGTAGATGTGACAAAGTATGGCGTAATCTATGGTGGCGTACAGAAGAATATCGGACCGGCAGGTGTTGTAATCGTAATTGCACGGGAAGACCTGATTACAGATGATGTACTTCCTGGCACACCAACCATGCTCAAGTGGAAGACACAGGCAGACAAAGACAGCCTGTACAACACACCGCCATGCTACGGCATTTATATCTGCGGTAAAGTCTTTAAGTGGCTGAAAAAGATGGGCGGCTTAGAGGAAATGCAGAGACGCAACATTGAAAAAGCAAAGATCCTTTATGATTTCCTGGATGAGAGCAAACTGTTCAAGGGAACTGTCAGAAAAGAAGACCGTTCACTGATGAATGTACCGTTCGTAACCGGAGACAAGGATATGGATGCGAAATTCGTAAAAGAGGCAACCGAGGCTGGCTTCGTAAACCTGAAAGGACATCGTACCGTTGGCGGTATGCGTGCATCCATTTACAACGCAATGCCAAAAGAGGGCGTAGAAAAGCTTGTTGAGTTCATGAAGAAATTTGAGAAGGAGAATGCATAAAATGTTTAATTATACATGCTTAAATCCTATCGCTGGGGTAGGTCTGGATTTATTTTCTGATGATTACAAAAAAGTAGACGATCTGGCAGGCGCTGATGCAGCACTTGTCCGCAGTGCGGCAATGCACGATCTGGATCTTCCGGATTCACTGCTTGCAGTTGCCCGTGCCGGTGCAGGTGTCAACAATATTCCGCTTGACAAATGTGCTGACAAAGGTATCGTTGTATTTAATACACCGGGTGCAAATGCCAATGGTGTAAAAGAACTTGTTTTTGCAGGAATGTTATATGCATCCCGCGATATTGTCGGTGGTATTGACTGGTGTCTGGCAAACCAGAACGATGATAACATTGCAAAAACTGCAGAGAAACAGAAGAAGAACTTTGCAGGAACAGAGATTTCCGGAAAGAAATTAGGTGTCATCGGACTTGGAGCCATCGGTGTGCTCGTAGCAAATGCCGCAACCCATATGGGTATGGAAGTATATGGATATGATCCATATATTTCTGTCAATGCTGCATGGAACTTATCCAGAAGCGTAAAGCATATCAGCAATGTAGAAGATATTTACAAAGAGTGCGATTACATTACGATCCATGTACCTCTTTTGGATTCTACCAGAAAGATGATTGATGCCAATGCGATCGCAATGATGAAGCCTACCGCAATTGTATTAAACTTTGCAAGAGATCTGCTGGTAGACGAAGAGGCAATGGTTGATGCGCTGGCTGCAGGAAAGATTAAGAAATATGTTTCTGATTTCCCGAATACTACAACCGTTGGAGCAAAGGGATGTATTGTCACTCCACATCTTGGAGCATCTACAGCAGAGTCTGAAGACAACTGTGCAATTATGGCTGTCCGTGAGATTCGTGACTACATGGAGAATGGTAATATTACCCATTCTGTCAATTATCCGGACTGCAACATGGGAGCATGTACCACAGCCGGACGTGTTGCAATTCTGCACAAGAATGTCAAGGGTATGATCGGCCAGTATACGACCGTTCTTGGAGAGGCAGATATCAATGTGTCAGATATGACAAATAAGGCAAAGGGTGACTATGCATATGCACTGATCGATGTGGATTCCAAAATTACCGATGATGTGCTGAAAAAACTGCAGGCAATTGACGATGTATTGCGTGTACGCGTTGTAAAATAACAGAAAAGATAAGCATTTTGCTGTATGGCGGTTCGAAAGAACCGCCATATTTTTTCTTGTATAAACGTATTTTTTCCATTATACTAGAAAGGTATAGAAACCAGCACAATTTATGGAGGATAATATGGCAGACATAAAACCATTTGTATGTGTCAGACCGGCAGAAGATGTAGTATCTGCAGTGGCTGCATTACCATATGATGTATATAACAGAGAAGAAGCAAAAGAAGTTGTGGCAAAAAATCCAAAGTCATTTCTGGCAATTGACCGTGCGGAGACACAGTTTCCGGATGATGTCGATACCTATGATGACAGAGTATATGCCAAAGCGGCACAGATGTTAAAAGACTGGATCGCTGACGGCACATTTATCCGGGATAACAGAGAATGTTATTACATATATGAACTGACGATGGATGGAAGAACACAGACCGGCATTGCGGCATGTGCATCCATTGATGATTATGCGAATCAGGTCATCAAAAAACATGAGAATACCCGTGCGGATAAGGAACAGGATCGTATCCGTCACGTAGATACGTGCAGTGCACAGACCGGACCGATCTTTCTGGCATACCGTGCCAATGCCGTGATCAATGAGGTTGTGGCAAAGACAAAGAAACAGGATGCCTTATATGATTTTGTTGCGGAAGATGGTATTCGCCACCGTGTTTTTGTAATATCCGATCCGGAAGATATCAAAACGATCCGGAATGCATTTGCACAGATTGGGGAAATCTATATTGCAGACGGACATCACAGAGCTGCTTCTGCGGTAAAAGTCGGATTTAAGCGGAGAGAAGAACATCCGGGATATACCGGAAAAGAAGAATTTAATTATTTCCTTTCCGTTTTATTCCCGGATGAGGAACTGATGATCATGGATTACAACCGTGTGGTACGGGATTTAGGAGATAAGACCGAAGAGGCATTTTTATCAAAAATGCAGGAACTTTTTGATGTGCAGGAAATCGGAAACAAAGACGATGTACGACCGGTGAAAAAGGGACAGTTTTCCATGTTTCTTTCTGATAAATGGTATCGTTGTACTATGCGTCCAGAGTCGGTTCCGGAGGATCCGGTAGAAGGACTGGATGTATCGGTATTACAGAATGTACTTTTGGCACCGGTACTTGGAATCGGTGATCCAAAGACAGATAAAAGAATTGATTTTGTCGGCGGAATCCGTGGCATGAAAGAGTTAGAAAGAAGATGCCATGAGGACTGCCAGGTTGCATTTGCCATGTATCCGACATCCATTCAGGAGTTATTTGCTGTGGCAGATGCGGGACGTCTCATGCCGCCGAAATCTACCTGGTTTGAGCCGAAACTCCGCAGTGGATTATTCATCCATGAGATTTAAAGAATGGCATTATAGGACATAAATGGAGAAATACATTGGGAATTTTAATAACAGACCAACTGACACAGCTTAGCACCGAGAGTGAAGTGTTAAATGAAGTGGCGAAAAATCCGGAAATTATCCGGAAATATTTACAGGATCTGACACCATCTCTGCTGGGGTTTCTCGTTCAGCTGATGATTGCAGTGATTATTCTTCTGGTAGGCAGCCGGATGATCAAAATGCTGGTGAAAATGGTGCGCCGTTTCTTAGAGCGCGGAAAAGTAGAAGCCGGTGTGGTTTCCTTTCTGAGTTCTTTTGTGAAATATGCGCTCTATTTTGTGCTGGCAATGATTATTCTGGGGCAGTTTGGCGTGACGACAAGCTCTGTGATTGCCGTGCTGGGGTCCGCAGGACTTACCATGGGACTGGCACTGCAGGGAAGCCTTTCTAATTTTGCCGGTGGTGTTCTGATTTTGTTACTAAAACCATTTGTGGTAGGCGATTATATATTGGATAATGCTTCATCAGAAGAAGGAACTGTAAAGGAGATTACCATTTTTTACACCAAGCTGCTTACCATTGATAACAAACTGATCCTGATTCCGAATGGAAGTCTATCCAACAGCAGTATTACCAATTACAGCCATATGGATATGCGACGGATTGATCTGACCGTCGGGGTTGGCTATGCATCGGATTTGTCAAAGGTTAAAGCAGTGCTTGAGGGTGTGGTAAAGACAGAAACCGCAGTGATAAAGGATGAACCGGTCGATATTTTTGTATCGGATCTGGGGGATAGTGCCGTAGATATGGGCATTCGCGTATGGGTAAAAACAGAAGATTACTGGCCAGTGCGGTGGCGTTTGCTGGAGCAGATGAAAAATGCACTGGATGAAAATGGAATTTCGATTCCATTCCCACAGATGGATGTATCGATTCGGAAAGAATAAAACTATTCCGTTGAAATAAAAATGGAAGGATGAGAAATATGGATAAATTGAAATTGTCAGCATATGAAATAATAGAAGTAAGAAAGATTGCAGATATTGAATCCATGGGATATATTCTGCGACACAAAAAAAGCGGAGCACGCGTGTGTGTCATTTCCAATGAAGATGACAATAAGGTGTTTTCGATCGGATTTCGGACACCCCCGGAAGATGAGACAGGAGTTCCGCATATTATCGAGCATACCACGCTTTGCGGATCGGATAAATTTCCGGTCAAAGACCCTTTTATTGAGCTTGCCAAAGGGTCACTCAATACGTTTTTGAATGCAATGACATATCCGGAAAAAACACTGTATCCGGTAGCAAGTTACAATGAGCGGGATTTTAAAAATCTGATGGAGGTATATCTGGATGCGGTATTCCATCCAAATATTACAAAGTACAAAGAGATTTTTATGCAGGAAGGCTGGCACTATGAGCTGGAGTCAGAAGATGCACCGCTGACCATCAACGGCGTTGTATACAATGAAATGAAGGGGGCGTATTCCTCCCCGGATGAAGTGCTTGAGACGGCAATTATGGAAACACTGTTTCCGGACAATACCTACAGCAAAAATTCCGGAGGAAACCCGGAAAAAATACCGGAACTGACGTATGAAAACTATCTTGCGTTTTATCACAAATATTATCACCCATGCAACTCCTATATTTATCTGTACGGAGATATGGATATAGAAGAGCGGCTCACCTGGCTGGATGAGGAATATTTAAGCCATTATGATGCAAATGAAGTGGAAGTACATTCACAAATCCAGTTGCAAAAGCCATTTGACGCGGTAGTATCCGAGCGCAGAACGTATCCGATCACAGAGGATGAACCGGAGGAGAAGCACACGTATCTTTCTTACAATAAAGTGGTGGGAACCGTTCTTGACCGTGAATTGTATCAGGCATTTTCTATACTGGATTATGTCCTTGTCAGTGCGCCGGGAGCACCGGTGCGCCAGGCACTGATTGATGCGGGAATCGGGGAAGATGTCTACGGATCTTTTGAGGATGGCATGCTTCAGCCGATGTTCTCCATTGTCGCTAAGAATGCCGATGAGTCTGATCAGACCCGTTTTGTGCAGATTATCGAGGAAACCTTACAGAAGCTGGTAAAGGAAGGTCTGAATCAGGATTCCCTTCTGGCGGGAATTAACAGTGCGGAATTCCGGTTCCGGGAAGCAGATTACGGACAGTTTCCGAAGGGACTTTTGTATGGACTGCAGTGTATGGAAAGCTGGCTGTTTGATGATACCAAGCCGTTTATTCATCTGGAATGTCTGGATACGTTACAGTTTTTGCGGGAGCAGATCAAAACCGGATATTTTGAAGATCTGATTCAGAAGTATCTGCTTGACAATGCGCATGGTGCTGTGGTCGTAGTTGCGCCGGAGAAGGGGCTTAACCGTGCCAAAGAACAGGCACTGGCAGAAAAACTTGCAGCATATAAGGCCGGATTAAGCGACGCAGAGGTGCAGGCATTGATTGCCCAGACCAGACATCTGCGGGAGTATCAGGAAGAGCCGTCAAAGGAAGAAGATCTGTTGAAAATTCCGATGCTTGGCAGAGAGGATATGAAAAAAGAAGCCATGCCGTTTTCCAATAAGGAGGAGAACATGGGAGAAATTCCGGTTGTCCGGCATGAGGCACCGGCAAATGGCATCGATTATATTACTCTGATGTTTGAGTGCAATGACATTGCAGAGGAGGAGGTTCCGTACCTTGGACTTCTGCGCGCGGTACTCGGATATGTCAATACCAGATCCTACAGTTATGCCGATCTTGCAAATGCCATCAATATTTATACCGGCGGAATTACCAGTGGGGTCAGCATGTATCCGGATCTGAAAAATCACGATGCGATGGCTGTTAAATTTGAGATCCGCATGAAAGTGCTTGAGAGCAATCTGGAGCATGCTATGAAACTGGCAGAGGAAATTTTAAACAGTTCCGATCTGCACGATACCAAACGACTGGCGGAACTGATTGCACAGGTGAAATCCAGACTGCAGGTGAACTTAAGCAGCAGCGGGCACACGGTAGCTGCAATGCGTGCACTTTCTTACGAATCTGTTTATGCATTTTATAATGATGCGACACTTGGTATTGCATACAATCAGATGATCCGCAGACTGGATGAACAGATGAAAGAGAATCCGCAGGCGGTAGCCGAAAAACTGCAGCAGCTGATAGAAAAAGTATTTGTCAGAAAGAGAATGCTCATCAGCTTTACCGGAGAAGAAGGCTCTTATGAAAAAGCTTCTCCGATCATGCAGAAGTATCTAAAGAAACTTCCGGAAGGAACACCGGCGCAGGCTGCAATCCATCCGGTGCTTTCTAAGAAAAATGAGGGATTTACGGACGCCTCCCAGATCCAGTATGTGGCAAGATCCGGTAACTTTATCAGCCATGGATACGCATATCACGGAACCTTAAAGATTTTAAAAATGATTTTAAGCTATGAATATCTGTGGATGAATATCCGTGTAAAGGGCGGTGCATATGGATGTATGAGTTCTTTCCTTAGGACCGGAGACAGTTATTTTGTATCTTACCGGGACCCGAATCTGGCAAAGACCAATGCAGTCTATGAGAAAATTCCGGAATATGTAGCATCCTTTGATCCGGATGAGCGTGATATGACAAAATATATCATTGGCACGTTTGGAGCTTTAGATACACCGTTAAACCCGGAAGCAAAGGGAAGCCGTTCGATGGCTGCTTATCTGGAACATCTGACCTATGAGGAAATCCAAAAAGAGCGTGACGAGATACTGACAGCGACACCGGCAGATATCCGCAGTCTTTCGGATCTGATCGCCTCGATCCTTTCTGATCAGTGTCTGTGTGTAGTGGGAAATGAGCATGCAATCCGTGAAGAAAGCGGTATGTTTACCTCAATTCAGGGACTGTGCGAATAGCACGATAAAGGAGATACAAATGACAGCAGCAAATTTTAAGTCAGGGTTTGTTACAATTATCGGCAGACCAAATGTAGGAAAATCAACGTTGATGAACCGTCTGATCGGACAGAAGATTGCAATCACATCCAATAAGCCGCAGACAACCAGAAACCGGATCCAGACCGTGTATACGGATATGGAGCGTGGACAGATCGTTTTTCTTGACACGCCGGGAATTCACAAAGCAAAAAATAAGCTTGGTGAATATATGGTAAATGTTGCAGAAAAGACACTGAACGAGGTGGATGTCGTATTGTGGCTGGTGGAGCCGAGTAATTTTATCGGTGCGGGGGAACAGCACATTGTAGAACAGCTGAAAAAAGTTCAGACGCCTGTGATTCTTGTGATCAATAAAGTTGATACCGTGGAAAAAGACAAGGTACTGGAGTTTATTGATACCTACCGCAAGATTTATGATTTCGCGGAGATTATTCCGACTTCCGCCCTTCGCGGACAGAATGTGGATGACGTGATTGATTCTATTTTTAAGTATCTTCCGTATGGTCCGCAGTTTTATGACGAGGATACGATTACCGATCAGCCGGAGCGTGCGATCTGTGCGGAGATCATAAGAGAAAAAGCACTTCATGCGTTAAGCGATGAAGTACCGCATGGAATTGCCGTTGCCATCGACCAGATGAAACCGCGCAAAGGCGGAAAGATGTATGATATCGACGCAACGATTGTGTGTGAACGGGATTCCCACAAGGGAATTATTATCGGAAAGCAGGGGTCGATGCTTAAAAAGATCGGAACCAATGCGCGTTACGAGATGGAAAAAATGCTGGATGCCAAAGTGAATTTAAAACTTTGGGTGAAGGTGAAGAAAGACTGGAGAGACAGTGATTTTCTGATTAAAAATTTCGGGTATCGGGAGGAAGAATAAAAGATAAAGATCAGATGATGGGTTTCCAATATTTTTCGGGAATAGAATTACTGCCATTGCAGACGATAGTAATGGAGGTAAGGTGCAATGGAGAAAACCTGGGAAACATTCTGGACAACAGGAAAAGTTACCGATTATCTGACTTATCGGAATGAAGTGACGGACGTCGCAGAAAGCGTCGGAGGTCACGGACAGAAGGAACAGCAGAAGTATGAGTCAGTCTGTGATAGTGATGGGCATGGTTTTAACAGCCATGCCTGTCAATGATTATGACAAAAGAATAACAATTCTGACAAAGGAAAGGGGAAAAATCACAGCGTTTGCCAGAGGTGCCAGACGACCGTCGAGCCAGCTGCTGGCAGCGACAAATCCCTTTGCCTTTGGCGAATTCGAAGTGTTTGAGGGAAGAAATTCCTATAATGTTACCAAGGCAAACATTCAGAATTATTTTCGCGAACTGGTTTTGGATCTGGATGCAGCATCGCTTGCGTTCTACTTTGCAGAATTCGCGGAATATTATTGTCAGGAAAATAATGATGAGCGGGAAATGCTTAAGCTTTTGTACCAGTCGTTTCGTGCACTGGAAAACAGCAGGTATTCCAAAGAACTTGTGCGTGCAGTGTTTGAACTAAAAGCCATAACCATCAATGGAGAAGGACCGCAGGTGTTTGCCTGTATGCATTGTCATACGAAAGAAGACCTGTGTTTCTTTTCGGTGAAAAGGGGAGGCATCTTCTGCAGAACCTGTGCGAAGGAAGTACAGGGCATGTATATTTCCGATTCCACGCGATATACGATGCAGTATATCATATCCACACCTGTCGCCAGATTATACTCGTTTACCGTTTCAGAGGAAGTACTAAGGGAACTGAAGATGATTATGAAAGAATATATGGCGTATTATGTGCATCATGACTTTAAGTCCCTTTCGATTTTCGGTTGAAATGGGAATATGAAAAGTGTATAATATCATGGATTGTGAATAGAGGAGGATTTGTGAAATCATGAAGAAATTCGGTCAGATCGTGCTGGTATTTCTGCTTAGCGTAGGAATGTTTACCGGTTGCGGCACTTCTTACAAAGCGGATGAAAGCACAGTTTTTGTACTGAAAGATGGAAAAATCGTGTCTACCGATGTGGAAAATTTTGACGAAAAGACATATGATAAAGACGGATTGAAAGAATATGTCAAAAATGAAATAGATACCTATAATGAGAAAAACGGAAAGGGAAGCGTTTCGCTGAAAAAACTCGACACAGGAGAAAAAAAGGCAACGCTTACCATTGCGTACCGTACAGCCGAAGATTATCAGAAATTTAATGATATGGAACTGTATACGGGAAGTGTTGCAGAAGCACTGGCCGCAGGGTATTCTTTTGACGGATCGTTTGCATCCGTAAAAAACGGAAAGATCAAAGCGTGTGAGAGCAGCGCATTTCTGGATGACTCCAGCTACAAAGTGGTTGTAATCCGTGGAAATACAAATGTAAAAGTAAAAGGAACCATCTGTTATGTATCCACGACAAATACCAGTTATGTGGATGCACAGACCATTGCAATCAAAGAAGGAACGTCCCTTCTTGCAGAGGAAAAAACAACAGAGGGAACAGAAAGTGCCACAGAGGCAGCAGGCACACAGATTGAGGAAACGACAGGAGCGGTATCCGATGACGATCTGATCGATGTTACGGAGCAGGAATCCGAAGTGAAGTTTTCGTTTGACGAGGAAGATACCAGTACCGATGATGCCACAGGCGAATTCAGTCAGGTATATACCTATATAATTTATAAGTAACTCAGATCCAGCCTTTGGGCGGATCAGAAAATACATAATAGAATGTGAGGATTACATAATGGAAAAGACGATGGACAAAATTGTGCAGGTAGCAAAAGCAAGAGGTTTTGTATATCCTGTCTCTTATACACATCTGACGCTGCCGACGAATAGAGAGGTGTAGAT
>ERZ1027014.929-NODE-929-length-11384-cov-4.941213_pt1 | contig 11384 bp, 8 predicted proteins | sample MGYA00519287_ERZ1027014 | MGnify/ENA primary metagenome ERZ1027014 (study PRJEB26926, sample SAMN06164698) | human gut metagenome | biome: ENVO:00009003; feature: ENVO:2100002; material: ENVO:00002003 | host: Homo sapiens | place: USA | collected 2012 ...
ACGAGATCTAGTACGGTCTCGTGGGCTCGGAGATGTGTATAAGAGACAGGAATCTTTGTCACGATCTGTTCAAGCACTTCCTCAATATTCAGTCCGGTCTTTGCAGAAATACGCGGAGCATCCATCGCCTCGATACCGATCACATCCTCGATTTCCTGTGCGACCTCTTCCGGGCGTGCACTCGGCAGATCAATCTTATTGATGACCGGAAGCACATCCAGATCATGATCCAGTGCCAGATAGACATTGGCAAGTGTCTGGGCTTCCACCCCCTGTGCGGCATCCACAACCAGGATGGCACCATCACACGCTGCAAGACTCCGGGATACTTCATAATTAAAATCCACGTGTCCCGGCGTATCAATCAGGTTAAAAATATATTCCTCTCCATCCTTTGCCTGATAAATGATGCGCACTGCCTGGGATTTGATCGTGATTCCCCTCTCACGCTCCAGATCCATATTATCGAGAACCTGTGCCTGCATCTCACGGCTGGTCAGCGTTCCTGTTTTTTCTATGATTCGATCCGCAAGTGTAGACTTACCGTGATCAATATGGGCAATAATACAAAAATTACGAATTTTGCTCTGATCGATTGACATCTTATTCCTCTTTTTCTTTCTACTATAATTTATCGTTTGATAAGTACGGTCCATCAGATGCTGATAGAACCTACGCAATGTTACATTATACCGAAAACAGGTCTATAAATCAAACATTGACATCCACTTTTTCCATAATACCTGTTTGGTATCATCGTCCGCAAATGCCGAATGCAGCGAAGCCATATAAATTTTCTCACACATCGGCTCTTGAAACATCCCGGCTTCTGCCAGACGCATATATTCATCCGTACAGCTGGTATCGCTGACGGTACGGTTGTCCGTATTGATGGAAAGCAAAATTCCGGCATCGTAAAATTCCCGGAACGGATAGTCTGTAAAATCCGTGACCGCCTTTGTCTGCAGATTACTCGTCGGACACAGTTCCACTCCGATCTTTTTCTCTGCAACTTCCTTCTTTAATTCCTCATCCCCGCTCATGGCAATTCCGTGACCGATCCGCGATGTTCCCAGTTCAATGGCCGTACGGATTTCTTCCCTGCTTCCACATTCTCCTGCATGGATGGTATATGGCATGCCATATTTTTTTGCAGTGGCAAATACGTCCGCAAACGCTGCTGTCGGGTACGCCTTTTCATCCCCTGCCAGATCACAGGCAACGACACCGTTTCCGAGAAATTCCCGCGCTTCTTTTAACATGGCAATATTTTTTTCGGTTTCCAGATTGCGCATGGTGCAGACAATCATTCCGGTCAGGATGTCCGCTTTTTCTTCTGCTTTTTTCAGGCCATCCCGGACGCTCTCTAAGATTTCCCGGACCGAAAGCCCCTGCTCCATGGAAAATGCAGGTGCAAAACGCACTTCCAGATACTTGACCTGTTCTTTTGCTGCAGAAAGTGCCAGATCCTGTGCTGCTGCCGAAAGTCCCTCCTTCGTCTGCAGGCAGCCAAGCGGCAGTTCAAACTTCTCCAGATACTCTGCCAGTGAACTGCAGTCCATCGGTGCCACCAGTTTTTCCCGCAGTTCTTCCAGCCCCAGCGGCTCTTTTTTCTCCTGCTGCATCAGTTTCTGGATCAGGGGCAGGCTCACCGAACCGTCCAGATGACAGTGCAGCTCTATTTTTGGCATATTGTGTGCAATAAATCGATTCATCATCGGCTTTTCCCTCTCTTCTGCAAACTATAACAACGGAAGAAGTGATGTGCCGATCGTATTTGCCGGCATCTGCACTCCAAAATTATCCGCAATGGTCGCCCCGATCACCGCAAATGTATCCTGTGTCGGGAGCGACCCGCTTCCCTGATCGGATGGCGAATACAAAAGCAGCGGCACCTGCTCTCTTGTGTGATCCGTGCCCTTATACGTTGGATCGTTTCCATGGTCCGCCGTGATCATCAGCAGATCCTCTTTTTTAAGCAGTGGCATAAGTTCTCCGAGCTTTTTGTCAAACCTCTCGATTTCCTCTCCGTATCCGATCGGATTTCTCCGGTGTCCCCACAGGGCATCAAAATCGACCAGATTGGTAAAGCACAAACCGCAGAAATCGGATTGGGCCAGCGCAATGGTCTGGTCCATCCCATGGACACTGCTGGTCGAATGCAGACTTTTTGTAATTCCGTATCCGTCAAAAATATCATGGATCTTTCCGACTGCCAGCACGTCATATCCGGCTTCCTGAAGCGCATTTAATGCTGTTGCCCCGGTCGGTTTCAACGCATAATCCCTGCGGTTACTGGTTCTGACAAACTCGCCTTTTTTCTTTCCCACATACGGGCGGGCGATCACGCGTCCCACCCTCCACTCATCACGCATCGTCAGTTCCCTGGCAATCTCACAGTAATGATACAGGGTCTCTAATCCCATCGTCTCCTCGTTCCCGCAGATCTGCAGAACCGAATCTGCCGATGTGTACACGATCAGCTTTCCTTCCCTGATTTCCTGCTCGCCGAGTTCCTCTAAAATCTTTGTTCCGCTTTCCGCCCGGTTTCCTATAATTTTTCTACCGCATCTTTTTTCCAGTTCTGCGATCAGCTCCGGCGGAAATCCATGTTCCGTAAAGGTGATGAAAGGCTTTTTTGTTTCAATCCCCATCATCTCCCAGTGTCCGGTCATGGTGTCTTTTCCGTTGCTTTTTTCATTCAGTGCCGCATAATATCCAAGTGGATGTTCCTGCGGCTGTACCTGTTTTAAGGATTTCAGGTTTGCCAGCCCTAAAGATGCCAGGTTTGGAATATAAAAATGTTCCACGGTCTGTGAAATATGCCCTAATGTATCGGCACCTTCATCTCCGAAGCGTGCGGCATCTGCCATCGCTCCCATTCCCATCGAATCGAGTACTATTACAAAAACACGTTTCAATCGTCTGTCCATGATTTACTCTCCTCCCTGTTTCTTAAGATTTTCCGGTCCAAAACTAAGAGGCAGCAGTTCCTCCAGCGTGTGTACTTCATAGTCCTCCTGGGACCTTGCAAGTACAATCTCAAAATCTCCCGGACAGAATTCCCGCATCACCTGTCTGCAGATTCCACATGGACTGCAAAGATCCGTACATTGGTTTTCCTCTGCCGTTTTTTGGTACAAAACACTTCCACCAACGATTGCAATCGCCTGAAATTCCCGCACACCCTCACTGACCGCCTTGTAAAATGCCGTACGTTCGGCACAGTTTGTTGCAGGATAGGAAGCATTTTCTATATTGCATCCCTGATACACAGTTCCGTTTTTGGCCAGAAGAGCCGCACCCACCTGAAAACGGGAATACGGTGTATACGCCCGCTTTCTCGCCTGAAACGCACTCCGGATCAGTTCTTTATAATCTGTCTGCATCTTTATCCTCCTGTATCAGCAGCCGGATGGCATCCACAGTTGTAGCGATTGCCTGCGTTGTATCATGCACCTGCACGTTCGGCAGCCCCCTTTTTTCCCGCTCCTGATTGGCAAGGACAAGAAAGCAGGCGCCCACACGCACATGCAAAAAACTTCCGGCAATAAAAAGCGCCGCCGATTCCATCTCCGATGCCAGACATCCCATCCTAAGCCATGCCTGCCATTTCTGCGTGAGCTCATAACTTACCGGCATAATCTGCGGCTCATGCTGTCCGAAAAAGGAATCCTTGCTCTGTACAACGCCGACATGATGACGTATCCCGCGTTTTTTTGCTGCCTGTACCAGTGCAGTAGTCACTGTAAAATCCGGGACAGCCGGATATTCGACCGGTGCATACTCGCGGCTTGTCCCCTCCATCCGGATCGCTCCGTCTGCAATCACCAGATCTCCGCCAAGTATATTTTCCTGCATTCCGCCGCAGGTGCCTACACGCAAAAACGTGTGTGCACCGCATTTGGAAAGCTCCTCGATGGCAATCGCAGCCGACGGTCCGCCGATTCCGGTGGAAGTCACACTCACCCTGACGCCATCTAACGTTCCGGTGTAAGTCGTAAATTCCCGGTTATCTGCCACTTGTTTTGCATCCGTTAAAAATTCCGCAATCTTTGCACATCGTTTGGGATCTCCCGGCAGGATCACATACTTACCTATGTCCTGCGGTCCCACGCCTGTGTGATACTGTCTGCCTGAGCCTTCTGTATAATCAACCATAAAAATGCCCTCCTCATATAAGTACATTGTAACATTTACAGCCGTTATTTCAACACTTTTGCAAACAGATCTGCAAGTGGTTCCATCGCATTTTTTGCTTCCTCAAACGTATTCGTCTGTGCGCCCACTTCCACCAGCATGCTTTTCGGGCAGAAATGCATATTAAAGCGGTACCCTTTTAAATAAATCCGCCTTGTAAAATCCGGATAATATTCCGCAGCGGCAAGCTGCATCTGAAACGAAAACGCCAGATTATCGGAAATATACGGATTTTTTAAATACGGAATATCCCCGGAAGCCGTTGTTCTGCTCAGTCCGTTAAAAAACATGATCTTTGCCATCTTTTTTCCGTTTTGCGTTGTCACCAGACGCGTGTTTTCTCCCACGCCGTCTCTATGTAAATCGATCACTACCTGAATCGATGGATTATCATTTATGATTTTCTGAATCGACGGGGCTGCCTTGGAATATGCATGATCCCGGTCGCCCACATCGTATTCTCCTTTATGATGCATGACTTGAAATCCTTCCTCTTCCAACAATTCCGTCAGATAATCTCCCACTCCGACAACACCCGTTTTTTCATCTTTGGAATCGGCATACCGTTCCTGGGAATGGGTATGATAAATTAAAATCTGCGGGCCGTCCACCGACTGGTCAATCTTTAGATCCGGTTTCATCAGCTTATCCACGTCCAGCTGATTTTTCCCGATGGTCGTTGTATTATCGACCTGATAAAAGGTCTGTCTCAGATAATCAAAATCCTGCAGTTTTTTGCGGTTGACAGAAACTTTTTTCCCGGAGGTTTCTGTTTTTTTCTCCGGCTTTTTGGACTCTTTTTGTGTCGGGGTCTCGTCCACATTCTGGCTTTCCTGCTGCACTGGCTGTTCCGTTACCGCCTTTTCATTTTCCGCAATGATCTGCTTTGCCTGTTCATTTTCCTCTGCTGCCTGATTCTCATAATACGCCAGGTTTTCCTCCTGTGATTCATACCACAGCCGCTGCTCGTTTTGTGCAATTGCCGGATACATGGAAGCCGTCACATCCCGGTATATATTCGGAATTCCTTCCTCCTGCGCCCCCAGTACCCCCGGCACATAAAGATTAAGCACTCCGTTATAAAATTTCAGGGACAGATTCTGCCCCAGAAACTGCACCAGTCCGCCACCCCAGCAATACGCAAAAGCACAGACCAGCACAAAATCTATCGTCACCAAAAAAAGAAGCAATCGTCTCCTCACCCTATCACCACCTTGAGAGAATTATATGCCTTTTCTTTTGTCCCTATTCCTCTTTATCTCCCAGAAGCGCAATATTGAGTCCCTCCGAAATCAGAAAACTTAAATTTTTGATCGAGTCATCAATGTTTTTCGGTGTGACAAAAAGACCATTCAGCTGTGGCGAGAGCAGTTCCCTTGCCAGTTCCTGCCGCTCCCTCTCATCCAGCTTCTGCAGATCCGAAAGCGATAATGCGGAAATAAATTCCGTCATGGCATCCGAGACAATCGTTGCCGCATCCACGACCGTCGGCACACCGAGGGAAATCACGGGAACGCCCACACTTTTGCGGTTGATGGCATTGCGGTGATTGCCGATTCCGCTTCCCGGCGTGATTCCCGTATCCGTCAGCTGGATCGTCCGTCCCAGCCGCCGGATGCTTCTTGCCGCCAGCGCATCGACCGTGATCAGAAAATCCGGTTTCGTCTCTTTTACCACACCCTTTAAGATCTCCACACATTCCATACCGGTCTGCGCCATAACCCCCGGCACGATTCCGCTGACTTTTCCCACATCTTCTCTCTGGAATGCGTACTTTCCGAATTCATTCAGGATGTGGCGGGTGATAAATAAATTGTCCACCACTCTCGGTCCCAGCGCATCGGGCGTCACTTCCCGGTTGCCCAGTCCGACAACCAGTGCCGCGACTTCCAGCCCCTTTTTTAAATTTTTTTCAATCTCTTTTCCCGGCAGAAGATTCCGCATGATCTTTGCCAGCTCCAAAGAAATATCCCTGTGGTATCCGGCATCTTCCTCGATCATCTCCGGTGCCTCGATCGTAATGTACGTCCCCTTTGGCCTTCCCATCGCAACGGATGCATTCTCGGTCTCGATCATCACGGTACTGACAATCACTCCATTTTCCCGCCGTTCTTCCAGAACACGGATGCCGCGCATATCTGCCTGGTCTTCCTGCAGCCGCTCCTGTGATTCGAGTGCCAGATCCGTGCGGATCGGATAACTATTTTCCAACATGCCTCTTCCTCCCCTTTTACCATATGCATTTTTGCAGAAATGGTTTCTGGAGATAGTATGTACGGCATAGATTTTTTTATGCCTGAAATTAAAAACCGCAGGGACATTCGTCCCTGCGGTTTATCTGTATTCCTCTGTTTCCGGATCAATTATTTACCAGCGTAAAGAGTTACTAACTTCTTTAAGTGATCATACTCATCCTTAGAGTTCTTCTCAGCCTTTGCAAATAACTCAGCAGCTCTCTCCGGGTTGAACTTCGCAAGAGATGCATAACGGTTCTCACCCTTTAAGAATGCCTGATAATCGCCTGTAGGCTCCTTGCTGTCTAATGAGAATGCATCTTTGCCTTCTGCAGCAAGTGTTGGGTTGTAACGGAAGTTGAACCAATATCCGGACTCAACTGCTAACTTCTCCTCGGTCTGAGCCTTGCTCATACCCTTCTTGATACCATGGTTGATACATGGAGCGTAAGCAATGATCAGTGATGGTCCCGGATAAGCCTCTGCCTCTGCAAGAGCCTTAACACACTGATTCATATCAGCACCCATAGAGATGTGTGCTACATATACATAACCATAGCTCATTGCGATACCGGCAAGATCCTTCTTCTTTGTCTCTTTACCACCGGCAGCGAACTGTGCGATCGCACCTGTAGGAGTAGACTTAGAAGACTGTCCACCTGTATTTGAGTAAACCTCAGTATCGAATACCATTACGTTGATATCCTTACCGGATGCTAATACATGGTCTACACCACCGAATCCGATGTCGTATGCCCATCCATCACCACCGAAGATCCACTGAGACTTCTTAGCGAGGAAATCCTTCTCTTTTAATACATTCTTGGAAGCATCGCATCCGCAAGCCTCTAATGCTGCTACTAACTTCTCTGTAGCTGGTCCGTTCTCGATACCGGAAGCGAATGTATCATTCCACTCCTTGATGGCATCCTTAACATCAGCCTTATCTGTGTTAGCTGCGATCTCATCCAACTCGTTCTTTAATCTGTCACGGATTGCTCTCTGAGCAAGTAACATACCATAACCAAACTCTGCTGCATCTTCGAACAGTGAGTTAGACCATGCAGGACCATGACCCTTCTTGTTTGTTGTATAAGGTGTAGAAGGTGAAGAGTTTGCCCAGATAGAAGAACATCCAGTTGCATTTGCAATGTACATTCTGTCACCGAATAACTGGGTAATTAACTTAGCGTAAGGTGTCTCACCACATCCACCACAAGCTCCGGAGAACTCAAGTAATGGCTGACGGAACTGAGATCCCTTAACAGAGTTAAGTTTGAATTTCTCGATAACATCTTCCTTATCCTCAAGAGATACTGCGTAATCAAAGTACTTCTGCTCATCCTCATGTGCCTCGAATCCGGTCATTGTGATAGCCTGTACCTTATCAGGACATACGTTTACACAAGAACCACATCCTGTACAGTCGAATGCGGAAACAACGATTGCGAACTTGTAACCTGGCATCTGGTTGAGATCCTTCATCTGCATTCCTTCCGGAGCCTTAGCTGCCTCAGCCTCTGTCATAGCGACTGGACGGATTGCTGCATGAGGACATACATAAGAACACTGGTTACACTCGATACACTTGGTAGCATCCCATACAGGAACGTCTGTTGCAACACCACGCTTCTCGTATGCTGCTGTACCGGATGGAGTCCAGCCTGTCTCGTATTTCTTAACAACAGATACAGGAATTGTGTTACCCTGCTGTCCGTTGACTTTCTGCTGAATATCCTTAACGAAGTCAACAACTTCCTTGTTGTCTCCCTTAACTTCTACAGAGTAATCATCATCTGTGCAGTTCTTCCAGCTCTCTGGAACATCTACCTTAACGTATGCTGTAGCACCGGCATCGATTGCGTCGTGGTTCATCTTAACGACATCGTCACCCTTCTTAGCATAAGATCTTGTAGCTGCGTCCTTCATAAGCTTGATAACTTCCTCTTCCGGAATCAGCTTTGTCAGAGAGAAGAATGCTGACTGAAGTACAGTGTTGATACGGTTTCCAAGACCGATCTCTTTACCGATCTTTACACCATCGATGATGTAGAAGTTGATGTTGTTCTCTGCGATGTATCTCTTTACCTGACCCGGTAACTTCTCATCCAGTTCATCAACTGTCCACTGTGTATTGAACAGGAATGTACCGCCCGGTACCAGATCCTGAACCATGTTGTACTTGTAGATGTATGCTGTACAGTGACATGCTACGAAGTTTGCCTGAGAGATCAGGTATGTGGAACGGATTGGAGAATGTCCAAAACGTAAGTGGGAAATTGTAACACCACCGGACTTCTTGGAGTCATAATCAAAGTATGCCTGAGCGTACATATCTGTGTTGTCACCAATGATCTTGATGGAGTTCTTGTTGGCACCTACTGTACCATCTGCACCAAGACCCCAGAACTTACAGTTTGTAGTTCCTTCCGGAGTAGTAACAGGATTTTCCTTAACATCCAGGGAAAGATTTGTAACATCATCGATGATACCGATGGTAAATCTCTCTTTCTCTGTGTTGTTGTATACAGCGATGATCTGTCCAGGAGTAGTATCCTTAGATCCTAATCCGTAACGTCCGCTTGTAATTGTAACCTGATCGAACTTAGATCCCTTTAATGCAGCAACTACATCTAAGTATAATGGCTCACCAAGAGAACCTGGCTCTTTTGTTCTGTCTAATACTGCAATTCTCTTAACAGTATCCGGAATAGCCTCGATTAAAGCTTCCTTTACGAATGGTCTGTAAAGACGAACCTTAACAACACCGACCTTCTCGCCCTTTGCCATTAAGTAATCGATGGTCTCATCGATGGTCTCACATACAGAACCCATAGCAATGATGACACGGTCAGCATCAGCAGCTCCGTAGTAGTTGAACAGCTTGTAGTCTGTGCCGATCTTGGCATTTACCTTGTCCATATATTCCTGTACGATTGCAGGCAGCTCGTCGTATGTAGAGTTGCAAGCTTCTCTTGACTGGAAGAAGATGTCAGGGTTCTGTGCAGATCCCATTTCTACCGGATGATTTGGATTTAATGCATTCTTACGGAAAGCATCAACTGCATCCATATCTACCATATCTTTCAGATCTTCATAATCCCATGTCTCGATCTTCTGAATTTCGTGAGATGTACGGAATCCATCGAAGAAGTTGATGAATGGAATTCTTCCCTTGATTGCTGCGCAATGAGCAACCGGAGTTAAGTCCATAACTTCCTGTACGGATGACTCACAAAGCATTGCAACACCTGTCTGACGGCAAGCATATACATCAGAGTGATCACCGAAGATGTTCAGTGCATGTGTAGCAACACAACGAGCGGATACGTTGAATACGCCCGGAAGTCTCTCACCAGCTACTTTGTACAGGTTCGGGATCATAAGTAACAGACCCTGGGATGCTGTGTAAGTAGTTGTTAATGCACCAGCTGCAAGAGATCCGTGTACAGTACCGGCTGCACCAGCCTCAGACTGCATTTCTGTAACCTGAACGGTCTGTCCGAAAATGTTCTTACGACCAGCGGTTGCCCACTCATCTGTAGCCTCAGCCATAACAGATGAAGGAGTAATAGGATAGATTGCTGCAACATCAGTAAACGCATAAGAAGCGTGTGCTGCTGCATGGTTTCCATCCATGGTTTTCATTGAACGTTTCATGAATTAGTCCTCCTATTTTTAATTAAAGTTCAAACATAAAAAACATTGAATCAGAATGTCTTCTAACTAAATAATATAGGATGAATGCACCCAAAAATCAAGCGATAGCGACAGCATTTCTTGTTTTTTTACAAATACATCTTTTCAAAGTCGCCAATCGGAACCGGACAATTGCATAAATATCCCTGTCCGCAGGTGAATCCACCTTCTTTGAGGAACTGCTCCTGTTCCTCCGTTTCCACCCCCTCTATAATAATATCTTTATGTAAAATCTTTACCATACGGCCGATTTCGTAAAGAAGATTTTTCTTTTGTTCCGTCATGCCTTTATTAATAAAACTTTTGTCAATTTTTATGACGTCTGCAGGCATGTCTGCAAGTACGGAAAGTGAAGAATATCCTGTTCCGAAATCATCAATTGCCACACGGAATCCAATCTCGTGCAGCCGGTTCATACACTTTTCAAGAACTGCTACATTCTTTACGAGCACGCCCTCCGTCACCTCAATTTCTATATACTCTGGACGGACGCTGTATTTTGAGAGCACATGCTGGATACGATTTAAAAATTCCTCCCCATCCGACTCAAAATGACGCCCGGAAAAATTGGTTGAAATCACAATTTTTCTCCGGTGCTGCTTGTCCCATTTTTCGAGAGTTTTTAACACTTCCTCATAAATATAAAAATCAAGCTCTGTGATATATCCTATTTTTTCGAGAGAATCAATAAACACTCCCGGTGGAAGAATCTTTCCATCCGGACGTTTCCATCGTGCCAGTGCTTCTGCCCCATAAACACTCCGGTCACCTAAAATAAACTTTGGCTGCAGATACATCTGGAAATCATCCCGGTATAATGCCTCATAAAATTCCCCAACTATTTTCTGCTCCTCGGTACGCTGGATACGCAGGGAAGGATTATACAGGGTAATATCCCTCTTCCCGGTATTTTTTGCATTTTTCCATGCAAGATTGGCATTTTCGATTGCAAACTCGATGTCCATTTTATTGTCTTCCAGAATATATACCCCTGCCGATACCCCCATTCCACTGTTTGGATACCTGTGATTCTGCATATTGGTAAATCTTTTATTTCTGCTGTGCAGACGATCGATCATTTTTTCCTGACTTTCATCTGCAATCAGAAGCAGAAAAAAATCCGAATACAAACGGCAGCCTGCACGGAAATACTCCTGCACAAAGATATCCTGTGCAAACATTTTAAGGACACTGTCCCCTCTGTCTCTTATACACATCTCCGAGCCCACGAGACCGTACTAGATCTCGTAT
>ERZ1027014.941-NODE-941-length-11249-cov-8.051009_pt1 | contig 11249 bp, 6 predicted proteins | sample MGYA00519287_ERZ1027014 | MGnify/ENA primary metagenome ERZ1027014 (study PRJEB26926, sample SAMN06164698) | human gut metagenome | biome: ENVO:00009003; feature: ENVO:2100002; material: ENVO:00002003 | host: Homo sapiens | place: USA | collected 2012 ...
CAATGGCGAGGTGTCTGTGCATTATGTGGACAGCATCGGCTTCAAAGATTTACAGAGGTTTCTGGACAAGCAGCCGGAACGCCATTCGGTACTGATGAATTTCAAGGAAAAGTGCGATGCCCCGGAGTGCAATCCAACCGTCTGCCGGAAAGCGAGGGATGCCCATGAACTTTAACCACGAAGAGCTCATGCTGATGATGCTCTACAACTCCGGCACCCGGCTGGGGCTTATCCATGAACTGCGGCTCATGCAGTGCTACCTGATGCCCGATGAGACTGCCCTGCGGGAACTGTCGGAGGGAGTTATCGAAAAGCTGAAACTGCTGACCGATGCAGAGTTTGCCGAACTGAAATTCCCCCCGGACTGACCTTTGCCGCCTGCGGGCGGCGTACATAGGCTCTTTTGTTACGAAAAATTTTCGCAAACCGCAAGAAACTGGGCTTGATAGAATACTTCCATTCATGCTATACTAAAGCCAGTTTTAATGCACAGAAAAATTGAAAGCGGAGGATAGCCAATGGATACCACTAAAAGATCACCCATCGACCGCCTGCTCTTTGCCACTTTTCTGAAAGGCCGCACTTCTTCCCGTGATGTATGGGAAGAAAAAGGCGATATGACCCCCGAAGATAACCAGAAGATCATCGAGGAGACCAACGAGATCATCAACGATGATTCTACCTATCCCTTCATCAGCTACCTGTCCGACCTGCTTGCAAAATCCAAGCCTTCCGATGATGTCAAGAAGCTGCACGACTGCATTGAAAAAGTTGCAGTTGCATTGGGGCAGGACAGCACCGATGTGTTCCGTGCGCTCCTTGCCAAGCTGATCGAGGAGCCGGAAGAAAAGCAGACCTTTGACCGTCTGCTGGAGATGGCAGAAAAGTTTGCTGCAAAACACGAATAAAATACCATAGATTCCATAAGCGAGTGACCTGAAAAGGCCGCTCGCTTTTTTGTTTACCATGAACTTGAAGGGAGGAACGCTATGCCAAGCAAAACTGAAGAATATCTCGCCCTTGCCCAGCGCACAGCGAACGGGATGACCCGGTACTGGGAAAGCTGGACAGCATACCTGACCACCGCATCCCGGCTGTATAAGTACCCCTTTGCAGACCAGCTTATGATCTACGCCCAGCGACCGGATGCCACCGCCTGCGCCGACTTTGACATCTGGAACAACCGGATGAACCGCTATGTGCGCCGGGGAGCCAAGGGCATCGCCCTGCTGGACGAATCCAGCGGATTCCCTCGTCTGCACTACGTTTTCGATGTGTCGGACACCGGGGTGCGCCGCAATTCCCGTGACCCGGAGGTGTGGCAGCTCGGCCCTGATTTGGTGCAGCCGGTTTCGGAAATGCTCGCCGCCACCTATGGCATCAGCGGAGAGCGTGTCAGCCAGCAGCTTGCGGACGTTGCAGGGAAACTGGTGGCAGATTACTGGGACAACAACGGCGGGGACATCCGCGCCATCGTTGACGGTTCGCTGCTGATGGATTATGATGATGCCGGGGTGGAGATGCAGTTCAAAAGCGCTGCTGCAATCAGCGTCACCTACACGCTGCTGGAACGCTGTGGATTTGAGCCTGCCGGGTGGTTCGACAAGGACGATTTTCAGGCGATCTACAACTTCTCCACCCCGGATGCCGTCTTTGCCCTCGGCGCAGCCGTCAGCGACATGAGCCGGGAGGTCTTACGCCAAATTGAGCGCACCGTTAAAACAACCATTCGCCGCCGCAATGCAGAAAGGAGCCAATATGAATACGAACAGCAGGAACGTGACTTACTCGACCGTCGGGGACTACCAGCTCCCGAACCTGATTCTGAACCAGCCCCGGAAGCCGCTGGGCAAGTACGGCAGGCTGCGCCGGACGTACCTGAAAGACCATCGCCCAGTGCTGTACAACACGATGCTCCTGAACGGGAGCCTGTACCCGCACCTGATGGAGGTGGAGCAAACAGCAGAGGACCGGATGCAGCAGACCATAGCACAGCTCTTGAAACAGACCCCCGCCCCGGACAAGGAGCAGAATCAGATGGCATGGGTGCAGCACATGAACAGCCTGCGGGCACAGGCAGAGGAACTGGTGCTGATGGAATTGATTTACAGTTAAGTTTCTTTGATGCCCACATCCCCACCGAAGTCCAGCAAATTGAAAAAATCGACCAAGCGGAGAGCGAAAAAACGCCCTCCGCTTTTTCGTTATCTCAAGCGGAAATTGAGAACGAACTGCGCAAGCACGGTTCAGGATTTATGGGCGGTAAACAGCGCATTATGGCACTGTACCAGACCCAGCCTGACCGCAGCCTCCGTGCCAAGGCTCTGGCAAAGGAGTACGGTATCGGTGGGCACTCCCACGATTATCTGGATGGCAGCAGAGGGTTTGTCAACCACGACTGGAAGGGACTGGAATTCGACCATTATCCCGACCACCAGAAAATCACCTTAAAATGGGCACAGGTGGAACAGTATATCGACCTGATGATCCAGTCCGACCGTTACCTGACGGACAAAGAGAAAGAGCATTACACGCCCCCTGCGCCTGTCAACGCAGAGCCGGATGTTGAGCTTGCTCGTGCCAAAAACCTGATTCGGGAGTTTTGTCAGGAGGAATACGACTCTGAGCCGGACTTCTCCAATTTGTCCAAGATCGGCGTTGCCTACACCAACGCCACGGATGAGGAGATCCCCATTCAGGTCAACGTCGATCTGGTGGGATACCGTGTGGAGCGGTATCTGGGCGAGGTGCTGATAGACGAGCGGCAGTATGAAAGTCTGGAGGACCTGGCCGAAACCGAGCTGGAGGCGCTGGATTTTTCGGAACTGGTCAGCGTCACGGACGAGGAACTGGAGCACTACCACAGTAAGGCGGAGGAACGCCCGGCACTGTTGCCGCTGGATGCCGCTACCGAGTACAACGCCCTGAAGGAGCAGCACCCGGATGCGCTGGTGGGCTTTGAGCAGAACGGACAGTTTGAGTTTTACGCAGATGACGCGCAAAAAGTCAGTGAACTTCTGGGCGGAAAGCTTCTGGAAAAGGAAACGCCACTGGGCACCGTCCCGGTCACCGGCTTTCCCCGCGACCAGTGGGCATACCGTGCCAAGCAGCTGTGGCAGTGCGGCGAGAACGTCTATCTTGCCGGGCTGAACGAGGACGGCACTCATCACCAGACCAAGTACCTGCGCCGGGAGGATTATCTGCCGCTGGGTGCTACCATCCACATGGAAGGGCGTACCTTCCGAGTGGATACGGTAAACTTTGATAAGGACAGCGTTACCCTGCAGGATGTGGCACTGGCAGAAATGCGGATGCCGATTTTCCGGGAGGAGCCGCTGGCTCTTGTCCGGGAGTTGTACGAGCAGGAACAGGATGTGATGGAACACCCCCTACCCGATTACAAGGTCGGTGACAATGTTATCGTTGACCTTCCTACCCGAACTATCGAAGGCAAAATCGGCTATGTAGGCGAAACGGATGTGCGCATCGACACCAGCGCACAGGGGCAGTCGTGGGATAACGAAGTTATCAATAAGCAACAATTCGAGGACGGTCTGCGGCAGGTCACGCCGGAACTGACTGACGAAGAACTGGATGCGCTACCCATTTCTGCCGTGATGGACAGAAAGGTGCAGACCTTCCCGGATGCCGCAACCTTGGATGAAGCCCTGAATGCTGAACCTGCGCCAGAACCTGCCGGGAACTTCCACATCACGGATGATGATTTGGGTGTCGGAGGCCCCAAACAGAAATTCGCCCGGAACATCGAAGCCATCCGTACCCTGTTCAAGCTGGAGGAGGAGCACCGTGGTGCCACCGCTGAGGAACAGCGGGTTCTTTCCCAGTATGTAGGCTGGGGCGGTTTGGCAGATGCCTTTGACCCCGGCAAAGATAGTTGGGCAAAGGAATATGCAGAGTTGAAAGGACTGCTCTCCGAGGACGAGTATGCCGCCGCCCGTTCCAGCACTCTGAATGCTCACTACACCTCTCCGGTGGTGATTCGCTCTATTTATGATGCGGTCGAGAAGATGGGCTTCCAGTCGGGAAACATCTTGGAACCGTCTATGGGCGTGGGCAACTTTTTTGGTATGTTACCAGATTCTATGCAGAGCAGCCGCCTGTATGGTGTAGAACTGGACAGCATCACCGGGCGCATTGCGAAAAAACTGTACCCGCAGGCTGACATTACCGTTGCCGGATTTGAAACCACCGACCGCCGTGATTTCTACGATTTAGCGGTGGGCAACGTGCCTTTCGGTCAGTACAAGGTCAACGATAAAGCGTACAACAAGCTGGGATTTTCGATTCACAATTATTTTTTTGCGAAAGCCATCGACCAAGTGCGTCCGGGCGGCGTAGTGGCGTTCGTCACCAGCCGCTACACCATGGACAGCAAGGACAGCACTGCCCGCAAACACATGGCAGAACGCGCCGATTTGCTGGGGGCTATTCGATTGCCCAACAATGCGTTCAAGGCTAATGCTGGCACGGATGTTGTCAGCGACATTATCTTTTTGCAGAAGCGTGACCGCCCTGCGGATATTGAGCCGGACTGGGTGCAGCTTGGCAAGACCGAGGATGGCTTTGCCATCAACCAGTATTTTGTAGATCACCCGGAAATGGTTCTGGGCGAGCTGACCACCGAAAGCACCCAGTACGGACGAGAGGAATTGACCGTTGCACCTATCGAGGGCACCAGCCTTGCCGACCAGCTTGCAGAAGCGGTACAGCATATTGAGGGGCAATACACCGAAGTTGAGGTAGAAACACCAGATATTGCGGATGTCGAAAACGAGAAGCACATTCTCCCGGCTGACCCGGACGTGAAAAACTTCTCCTACACGGTGGTGGACGGCGAAGTGTTCTACCGGGAAAATTCCGTGATGACGCAGGTGGAGCTGTCTGACACCGCCAAGGGGCGCGTCACCGGCATGGTGGAACTGCGGCAGATCGTCAACGAGCTGATCGAACAGCAGTTGAACGATTACCCGGACGAGGACATCAAGGCAACACAGGAGCGTTTGAACACCGCCTACGATGCTTTTACCGCAAAATACGGTCTGCTGAACGACCGCAAAAACGGGCGGCTGTTTGAGCAGGATTCCTCCTACTATCTGCTGTGTTCGCTGGAAAATCTGGACGAGCAGGGGCAGCTCAAATCCAAGGCGGCGATGTTCACCAAGCGCACCATCCGCCCGGAGCGCACCGTCACCAGCGTGGATACCCCCAGTGAAGCGCTGGCAGTGTCCATCGGGGAACGCGGCAAGGTGGATTTGCCCTATATGGCAGAGCTGCTGGGCACTCCCGGTGAGTACGGGCGCATTACCACCGAACTGTCCGGTGTGATCTTCAAAGACCCCAGTGCCGACCCTGCCGATCCGGAAGCGGGGTGGCAGATGGCAGACGAGTACCTGTCCGGCGATGTACGGGCAAAGCTGCGAATGGCGCAGTTCGCCGCCGAAACCAACCCGGAATTTGCGGTCAATGTGGATGCGCTGATTAAGGCACAGCCCAGAGAACTGGAAGCATCTGAAATTGATGTGCGGCTGGGTGCCACATGGCTTGCGCCTGAAATCATTCAAAAATTTATGACCGAGACTTTCCAGATCCCCTACTATCTGCGTCATGCAGTCAAGGTGAGATATTCTCCGTATACCGCAGAGTGGCGTGTGGAGGGTAAAACTGCCACCGGGCGGGGCGATATTATCTCCTCCGAGACCTACGGCACATCCCGTGCCAATGCCTACAAGATTCTGGAAGAAACCCTGAACCTGAAAGATGTCCGCATCTACGACACCATCGAGGATGCTGATGGCAAACCCAAGCGTGTGCTGAACAAGCGGGAGACCATGCTGGCGCAGCAGAAACAGCAGGTCATCAAGGACGCTTTTGCGAACTGGGTCTGGCAGGACCCCCAGCGGCGCATTGCGCTGGTGAAGCAGTACAACGAGCTGTTTAACTCCACCCGCCCCCGTGAATACGATGGCTCCCACATCCATTTCGTCGGCATGAACCCGGAGATCACTCTCCGGGAACACCAGCGCAACGCCATTGCTCATGTGCTTTATGGCGGTAATACGTTGCTTGCACACGAAGTTGGCGCAGGCAAAACCTACGAAATGGCGGCATCCGCTATGGAAGCAAAACGGCTGGGGCTGTGCCAGAAAAGTCTTTTTGTAGTGCCCAACCATTTGACGGAGCAATGGGCATCGGAGTTTCTGAATCTCTATCCTAACGCCAAACTCTTGGTGGCACGGCGCAAGGACTTTGAAACTGCCAACCGCAAAAAATTCTGCGCCCGCATCGCCACCGGCGACTACGATGCCGTCATCATCGGCCATTCGCAATTTGAGCGCATCCCGCTGTCCTTTGAACGGCAGGAGCGCATCATTCAGGAGCAAATTGATGAAACGCTTGCCGCCATCAACGAACTGAAAGCCCATGCAGGTGAGAATTTCTCCATCAAGCAGATGGAAAAGACCCGGAAAACGCTGGAAACCAAGCTGGAAAAACTGCGCTCCGATGAGCGTAAAGACGATGTAATTACCTTTGAACAACTGGGCGTTGACAGGCTTTTTGTGGACGAGAGCCATTTTTACAAGAACCTCTTTTTGACCACAAAAATGCGGAATGTCGCAGGATTATCCACCAGCGAAGCGCAGAAATCCAGCGATATGTTCGGCAAGTGTCGCTATCTGGATGAGATCACCGGCGGGCGGGGCGTGGTGTTCGCCACGGGCACGCCCGTGAGCAATTCCATGACCGAGTTGTACACGGTCATGCGGTATTTGCAGTACAGCACCTTGCAGCAGAAAAAGCTGACCCACTTCGACTGCTGGGCATCCACTTTTGGAGAGACCACCACTGCAATCGAGCTTGCGCCGGAAGGTACAGGCTATCGGGCGAGAACGAGATTTGCCAAGTTCTTCAACCTCCCGGAACTGATGTCCATGTTCAAGGAGGTTGCGGACATTAAAACATCCGACCAGCTCCATCTGCCTGTGCCCGAAGCGAAGTTTGAAACCGTGGTGGCGAAACCGTCCGACATCCAAAAGGAAATGGTGCAGGAACTGAGCAAACGTGCCGCAGAAATCCACTCCGGTACCGTGGATGCCTCAGTGGACAATATGCTCTGTGTCACCAACGACGGCAGAAAGATCGGCTTGGATGTGCGCCTGATGAACCCCATGCTGCCGGACGACCCCAACAGCAAGCTGAACGTATGCGTTCAGAACGTGCTGAAGATCTGGGAGGAAGGCAAAGACCAGAAGCTGACCCAACTTTTGTTCTGTGACCTCTCAACACCAAAGAACGATGGCAATTTCAACGTCTACGATGACATTCGCAAAAAGCTGGTTGCTGCCGGTGTGCCGGAAAACGAGATCGAGTTTATCCACAACGCAGATACCGAAGCAAAAAAAGCGGCATTGTTCTCCAAAGTGCGCTCCGGCGATGTGCGAGTTTTGCTCGGAAGCACGGCGAAAATGGGAGCGGGCACCAACGTCCAGTCCCGGCTTGTGGCGGTGCATCATCTGGATGTTGGCTGGAAGCCCAGCGACATGACCCAGCGCAATGGTCGCATCATCCGTCAGGGCAATATGAATAAGGAAGTCAAGGTGTTCAATTACGTCACGGAAGGGACATTTGACTCGTACTTGTTTCAGACCCTTGAGAATAAACAGCGGTTTATCAGCCAAATCATGACTTCCAAATCTCCTGTTCGCTCCTGCGAGGATGTGGACGAACAGGCACTTTCCTATGCGGAGATCAAGGCATTGTGTGCTGGAAATCCATTGATTAAAGAAAAAATGGATTTGGACGTGCAGGTGGCAAAGCTGAAGGTGTTGAAAGCCGACCACCAGAGCCAGAAATTCCGCTTGCAAGACAAGCTGCTCACAAAATTCCCGGCTGACATTCAGGAAACGAACGCCTATATTGCCGGGCTGAAAGGGGATGCACAGCTTGCCGACGCCTATCCGCAGGGCAAGGAGGAGTTTTGCGGCATGACCATCAAAGGTGTTGCCTACGATGAGAAAAAGACCGCCGGTGAGCGTCTGGTGCTTGCCTGCTCCGAACTGCCCAACGCCGAAGAAAAAGTGATCGGCAGCTACCGGGGCTTTGAGTTGTCTCTGCGGTTCGATACCTTCCGCAGCGAATATCAGGCGATTCTGAAGGGGCAGCGGAGATACCCGGTGCCCTTGGGCACCGACCCACTGGGCAACATCATCCGTCTGGATAACTCCCTGAACAACTTCCCGGAGCGTATCACCGCCGCAGAAAACGAGCTGGATACCCTGCATCAGCAGCAGGCAGCGGCACAGATTGAGGTGGAAAAGCCCTTCCCGCAGGAGGAAGAACTGGCAGAGAAGTCCGCACGACTTGCAGAATTGAACGCTCAGTTGGATGTGGACGAAAAGAGCCACGAGCCGGAACAGGATGAGGAAGAACAGGAGGATGCACCTCGCCGTCCCTCGGTGCTGGCGGCACTGGAAGAAAAGTCGGACAAGACGGAGCCGGTGAAGCCCTTCCGCAGTTATTACGACAAGGATGGTGATGCCCGGTGAGCGACCGCCGCGACCAGCAACTCCATTTCCGGGTCAGCAAGCCGGAATTGGAGCGGATTCGGAACAAAATGGAAGCCAGCGGCATCCTGAGCATTGGCTCCTATCTGCGCAAGATGGCACTGGACGGGTATTGTCTGCATCTGGATCTGCCGCAGCTGCGCCGGATGGCGTATCTTTTGCAGATGTGTAGCAACAATCTGAACCAGTACGCCAAAGTAGCCAATGAAAACGGTCAGATTTATACTGCCGATCTGGAGGATTTGCGCGCCCGGTTGGATGAACTGATCAGCGTCAGCAAGCAAATTCTTGCAAAGCTGACCGAGCTGTAACACTGCCCGCAGTCAAACACTGCGGGTTACATAAATTTTATTAGCATAAGGATTACCACTCATCTTCGTCCTCGTCATCCTTATTGAGCAGTAAATCTTCAAATTCATCGGCATCATCCGACGCAAGCCGTTCCGGGTGGAAGCGCATATCAAGCTGCTCCTGCGCAAGCTTCCGAATCTCAGGCCGCTTGTCATGGGCTTTGTTGTTCAGCCATTTTATTTGTTCTTTGGAAAGTCTCCATGGCAAAGAAAGCAGCTTGTTTTCGATCATCTGCGCAGAGCGTACATCTGGCGGCAGAGCAGCGCACTTTTTACAGATGTGCGCTGTATGACCTTTGCCCGAAAACTTTTCATTTGCTTTGTACTCGTCGCAGACTTTACAATAATGTCCGTGCTTTTTCATGGGACAGATTCCTTTCACAGATATTTTTACCAGTGTATCAGATTTTGAAGTCAATTCCAATTTATTTTTAAGAAAAGGGGGCGTTCGATGGCCGCAACACGTTTGATTGCGCTGCACAAAAACAGGGGCAAGTCGGTTGCGGCCTGCCTGAAAAGCCGCACGGACTACGCGAAGAATCCTGACAAAACGAACAAGGGAGAACTGGTCAGCAGCTATGAGTGCAGCCCCTTGACCGCAGACGAAGAATTTATGCTTTCCAAGCGGCAGTATGAATTTGTCACTGGGCGCATACAAAAAAATGATGTGATCGCCTATCAAATTCGACAGTCTTTCAAGCCCGGTGAGATTACCGCCGAGGAAGCCAACAAGGTGGGCTATGAACTTGCCATGCGGTTTACCAAGGGCAAATACGCTTTTATCGTTGCCACCCACACAGACCGGGAACACATCCACAATCACATTATCTACAACTCCACTGCGCTGGACAGCACCCGAAAATTTCGGGATTTTTTATTATCCGGGCTGGCCGTGCAGCGGTTGAGCGATTTGATTTGTCTGGAACATCAGCTGTCTGTTATTGAAATCAAGCCGTACCGAGAGCGGCAGAAGCGCACCCTTTATCCACCCAGAGAAAGTAATCGTGATAAGCTGTGTGCCGTAATCGACAACATCCTGCTGAACGAGAGGCCCGCAAATTTCGAGGGCTTTCTTCAGAAGCTGGAACAGCAGGGCTACGAAATCAAACGGGGAAAGTACACTTCGGTCAAAGGAACACGGCAGAAACGCTTTATCCGTTTTCGGACACTGGGCGCGGGATACAGTGAAGATGAAATCAAGGCGGTCATTGCCGGAGAATCCGAACACCGCCCGTATCAGAAGCAGCCACCGAAAGAGCAGCCGTTCCACCTGTTGGTGGACATTCAGGCAAAACTCTCCGAGGGCAAAAGCGAAGGCTATGCACGGTGGGCTAAACGCTACAATTTGAAAGAGATGTCCAAGACCCTGATTTTTTTGCAGGAAAATAAAATCGGCAGCATTGAGGAGATGCAGGAGCGTGTGGATGCTGCTACTGCTCACTATCACGAACTGGGCGATTCCATTAAAGATTCTGAAAATCGACTGGCAGAAATTGCGGTGCTGAAAGCACACATCATCAACTACGCCAAGACGCGACCAGTCTATGATGCCTACCGAAAGACCGGATACAGCAAGCACTTTCTGGAAGGTCATCGTGCAGAGATCACACTGCACAAGGCAGCGAAAGCGGCATTCGATGAAGCTAACCTGAAAAAGCTCCCCAAGGTGAAAGAACTGGATACGGAATATTCCAAGCTGCTGACGGAAAAGAAAGCACTCTACCCGGACTATCGTAAAGCGAAAGAAGAAATGCAGGAGCTTCTTCGTGCAAAGAGAAACGTAGAACTGTTCTTTGCAGAGGAAAAGAGCAGCACCGAAAAAACGAAGTCCCGATAAACGAAGATAGCCTAGGACCCTTCCCTCATGGAAGAGCCCTAGGCTATCTTTTTTGTTATAAAAGTGTTTGGAACAAACGCGCAGCCTGCATCGCACGATGCGGAACGATAGGGGATTGGGCACAGCCCAACAAGCATTTTGAATTTGGATTTGAAAAATCTGATTCAAAAATCGCGAGTTGGTACCAGCTCGCCCTGCTTGCCACAACAATGCGTCCTTTTTGTCCGCAATTTGTAATTTTCAGATTGGAGAAAAACGCCATGGCAAAGACGAAGGCTGAAGAAAAAGCTCTCAACCTTGATTAGATTTTGTTTAACTGCCGGGATTATCTGCGCGCTGCGCGCAACTCCGGCTCGTTCTTTGAAAAGCGTGATAGCAGCTTCTGTGAGCCGCCCAGCACATCCAGCCCACGGTCATCGTACAAATGGTAGAGGAACGGCCCCGGCCCAGCCAGATAGACGCTGGACACAAAGCCGTTCC
>ERZ1027014.963-NODE-963-length-10938-cov-12.803822_pt1 | contig 10938 bp, 10 predicted proteins | sample MGYA00519287_ERZ1027014 | MGnify/ENA primary metagenome ERZ1027014 (study PRJEB26926, sample SAMN06164698) | human gut metagenome | biome: ENVO:00009003; feature: ENVO:2100002; material: ENVO:00002003 | host: Homo sapiens | place: USA | collected 2012 ...
CCGCAGTGACCGCATTCCCCCTCGGGAGAGCCCTCGGAGAGCCCACGGCACTTTGTAGCCAGCATGGATGAAAGTGTAATAGTGGGTTATTACACTTTGAAAAAGTGCCGTTCCTCAGCCCTCCGCTGTCTGCAAATCTTAAAGAAAGGACAAAAATCTATGGCAAGAAATGATGGAATTGATCGTACCTTAGCCAGAAATCAGGACTTGGAAACTCCGGATGATGTGACAAAAGTACAGGAACACAATGAGCGTGAAAAAGACCGTTATTCCAATGTGGACATCGTGCCGGAACGTACTGCGCTGAATGTTCACTTCAAGTCTCCCACTGACGATTATGTAAAAATGTTTGAGCAGATGGAGCAGGACAAGATCATCTCCACCAGAGGGCTGAAACCGGATGCCGTCAAATATGGCGAGTTGGTTTTCGATGTGAACTCCGCTTATTTCTACAACCACGGCGGCTATGAGTTTGCAAAACAGTTTTATGCCGATGCCTATAAAGCCGCCGTGGAGATCGTGGGCGGTGAGCAGTATATCCTCTCCGCTGTAATGCATGCCGACGAGCGCAACCGGGCAATGTCGGAAGCTCTGGGTGAGGATGTGTACCACTATCACCTTCATGTGGTTTATATCCCGGTGGTGGAGAAACAAATCCTGTGGTCGAAGCGATGCAAGGATGAATCCCTCCGGGGAACGGTAAAGGAAACGATCACACAGGTCAGCCGCAGTAAGAAGTGGGAATCCAAACCCGTTCTTGATGAAAACGGAAATCCTATGTTGAACGCAAAAGGGAAAAAGATTTTGAAGTCGTCCTACAGTGTGCTGCAGGATGACTTTTTCAATTTCATGCGAAACGCTGGTTATACCGATGTAGAGCGTGGAGAATGTGGCAGCACCGAAGAACATCTGACGGTGACACAGTTCAAGGTACAGGCCGAACAGCAGCGTTTGGAAGCTGTGACCGGACAGGTGGCACAGGCCGAGCAGAGCTTAGCGGATGCCAAAGCTGCCACGGAGAAGCAGAAAAAGAAACTGGAAGCTCTGAAAAAGGAAACTCAGGCTGCTAAGTCTGTTGCTATGACTGCACATGAGATTGAGTCGATGGGCAAGAAAAATCCCATTACGGGAAATGTTACCATGACGGCGGATGAGTGCCGCACGCTAAAGGATTATGCGGTCAGCAGCTTTGCGGAAAAGTCTGAGAAGCTGAAATACAAGCAGAAATTCGAGCAGGCAGATAAAAACGCAAAGATATGGAAAGACCGTTTTGAAAAACTGAACAAAGACTATGAGGAGCTGAAACAAAAAGCCCAGCCTTTCCTGGATGCGATTGAGATTGCATCTGAAAAGGTCTGGGCTTTTATCAATGCCATCCTCGCCAGGGGAAAGGAACTGTATGAACACAAACACCCTGCCCGCAATCGTGGACAGGACATGGAAATTTAAGAAAGGAACTATTTGCCTATGAAGAAAACCGTAGATGAAATTAACAAGATGATTATGGAAGATGCCCCGATGGAAGAAATCAACGATGCCATCGGCTATATTGATATTTGCTCCTGCTTCGATCCGATTTTTGAGCCGCCTATTGATTTTCTGGAAGAATGCCGCAAGCGTTGGGAAGCGGCACAGTCCTCTTTCTGCAAAACCATTGAGTGCAAGATCGGAAACACATGGTATGTGATTGAAACGGAGTGTGATGGAAATGAGCCACTTACCGACAAGGTAAAACGGCTCATTTTTTCTGACAAGGGGGTGATTTGTTAATGACTGCGACACAAAAGCATGATATAATTCCAATATGCACAACGGTACTGTCGGCTGACCAACCACCGAAGGAGGATATTATGTTGGATCAGCAGAAAATTACCATTCTCTATTGCCGTCTGAGCAACGAGGATGCCCAGGAAGGCGAGAGTAACAGTATCGCAAATCAGAGAGAGTATTTAACCCGATATGCCCGTGACCACGGGTATACAAACCTGAAAATTCTGGTGGATGACGGTTATACGGGGACGAACTTCAATCGTCCCGGTGTGCAGGAAGGCTTTGAGCTTGTCAAGCAGGGGCTTGTGGGCTGCTGGCTGGTCAAAGACCTCAGCCGCTTTGGTCGTGACTATCTGACTGTTGGACAATATACGGATATTATCTTTCCGAGTTATGATGTCCGCTTTATCGCTATAAATGATGGCGTAGACAGCAACCGGGGAGACAGCGAGGGCTTCGCCGCAATCCGTAATCTGTTCAACGAGTGGTATCCCCGTGATACCAGCAAGAAAGTCCGTGTCAGTTTGCGGCAGAGAGGAACCAGTGGGAAGCACATGGGCAAACCGCCCTACGGATACCGCTGTGACCCGGAGGACAAGGATCACTGGATTCTGGATGAAGAAGCGGCTCCGGTAGTCAAGCTCATCTTCGACCTTTGCATTGACGGCAAAGGCCCGGAGCAGATTGCAAGGATTCTGGAAGAAAAGCAGATTATGACCGCAAAGGCACTCTATGCCAAGCGAAAGAAAAAGCCGATGCCGGAAAGACCGTACCACTGGGGCAACCAGTCCATTGTAGGGATTTTGGAACGGCAGGAGTACACAGGCTGTACCTGCAACTTCAAGACTTATTCCAAGTCCTACAAGCTGAAAAAGCGGATTCCCAATGAGCCGGAGAATATGTTTTATCTGCCGGACACACAGGAAGCGATTGTATCTCAGGCACAGTTTGACAGGGTGCAGGAACTGAGGAAAAACAAACGCCGCCCCGCAAAAGCGGAACGGCAGGGATTGTTCTCCGGGCTTCTGTTTTGTGCCGATTGCGGCGGCAAGCTCCACTTTGCCACAAGCAAAAGCTTTGAGGGCAAGCAGGATCACTACGTCTGCAACAACTACAAGAGCAACCGTGGTACTTGTACTGCCCACTATATCCGGGAAGATGTGCTTCGTGAAATCGTTCTGGAACGCATCCGGGCAGTCAATGAGTATATCCGAAGCGATGTGGACGGTTTTCAGGAGGAATGGCTGCAATGCCGCAGGACTGACCAGGAGCGCAGCATCCGGGATGACAAAAAGAAGCTGGAACAGGCAAAGAAACGCCTTGCCGATCTGGATGTCATCATCGCCCGGCTGTACGAGGACTATGTTCTTGGAAATCTCAATCAGGACAGATACAGAAAGATGTCTGCGGACTATGAAGCGGAGCAGGAACGGTTAAAGCTCGAAATTGAAGTTATCGAAGAATGGGTGGAACAGCGGGAAGAAATGAACGACGGTCTGGATGCCTTTATCGCCCTGACACAGAAATATGTGGATGTGGAGGAGCTGACACAGACCATCGTGAACGAGTATATCAAGAAAATCATCGTCTATGCCCCGGACAAATCCAGCGGCAAGCGCAAGCAGAAAGTGAAGATTTTCTTCAACTTCGTGGACGATGTAGATATTCCCGTTATTTCCGAGCCTATCATCACGCAAACAACCTATGAACACAGAAAAACGGCGTGACCTTCGGGTCACACCGTTCTCTGCGACAAAATAGTTACTTGTCACTATTAAGCCTTGGATGAGCTGGAGAAGGCGGGAGTACTTGAACGAAAGAGGCAAGGACCGGGTAAGCCTAACAAGTTGTATCTTAAAAAAGTATTTTGAGGGATATTCACACAGGTAAAAATCAAAAAAGAAGAGGAGTGAAAATCACATCTAGGAATTTTGATTTATGCACCCACAGAGTTTTGATTCTTACGTATTTAGAACTGTAGAAATCAAAGCCTAATAAAACTAATAATATCTTCTCATGAAAAGAATTAAACAGCTGTATGTTGAATTTTATAAACCGAAGAATATAGTAAAATTCAGAAATACAAAAATCTCTATTGAAAGAAAAGCTGTCGCATGATATTATAACCGTAAAGACGGATATTAAAATCGCAAAATACGGATGCGCATGAAATGTTGGTGGAGGAAAAATCATGATTATCAGTGAAAGAATTTTTTATGTGATGGAGCAGAAGAACATAACGCAGTTGGAACTCTCAAGAAGAACTGGAATTGCAACGAGTAACATCAGTGACTGGAAAAAGAAAAAGACAAATCCAAAAGCGGATTGTTTGCTTTCAATATGTGATGCATTAGATATTACTCCTGAACAGCTTTTAACGGGGAAGGGAATTGACCCGGAATATAAAGATGCAGATATGGATTATGAAGTCACTAGGGCGGATATTAAGATTTTAAAACAGATACATAGTCTAGGTGATGAGCAGTATAAACGACTGATGGCGTATATAAAGGCCTTGCAGAAGTTGGAACAGATGGAGAGTATTGTGGAGGATTGATTAATCTCAAGTTGCGTTAACGTTCAAGGTGAATTAACTGCACCTTGAATCAAAAATCCATGAAGTCACAATTTGTGACTTCATGAAATGGAATTGAAAAATCAATCTGACGGAACTAATAACCGGTTTGGTAGGAGGAAAAATGGAAGATACAAAGGAATTGATTACTACAGATGATATTCGTAGTAAAGTGTATATAATTCGCGGACAGCAGGTAATGCTGGATAAAGATTTAGCAGAAATCTATGGATATGAAGTCAAACGATTAAATGAGCAGGTGAAGCGGAACATTAGTAGATTTCCAGAGGATTTCATGTTTCATCTAAATAGAGAAGAAATACCGGAGGGATTTTCAAAGTCGCAATTTGCGACTTTGAACGAAAAGAGTAATAGACAGGGATCCAATATTAAAAAGATGCCTTTTGCGTTTACAGAGCAAGGAATCTATATGCTTGCTACAGTACTTCGCGGAGAATTAGCAGAGCAGCAAAGCATTTTTATTATGCGTACCTTTAGAGAAATGCGACATTATATTAAACAGAACCAGCAATTTGTAACAAGATCTGAAATGGAGTTACTATCATCTAAAGTTACTGAAATATCAGTGCAGACAACTGGGTTAATAGATAAACAGAAACAAACAGACCAAAAGGTTAATTTGATTCAAAAGAATGTTGAACAGCTAAGTGAGAATTTTATTTCGGAAAAAGATGTCAAGAATTTTGTGATTTATAAAGGTCAGAAGTTAGAAGCCGACATTGCTTACATAGAAATCTATCAGCAAGCAAAGAAATCAATCTATGTTGTGGATGATTATATGAATGCAAAATCATTACAACACCTTTCACAGAAAGCAGATGGCGTGGAAGTTGTTTTATTCACAGAGAATGGAAAAGGTGGGAGAGGATTTCTTACGAACTCTTTAGTGACGGATTTTCAAAATGAATATCCAACGATTCGGATTAAGCCGAATCCTGATTGTCACGACAGGTTAATTATACTTGATTATGGGGAAAAGACAGAACTGGTTTATCATTGTGGAGCATCCAGTAAGGATGCAGGGAAGAAACTTTGTGCCATCAATCAGATTACAGAAACCGCAATTATTCATCCGGTAATAGATAGATTACTCACGTTGCCAGATAAACAGATATAACTTGCGGCCGATTTTTCGACTGCAAGATTGATGTTATGAGGTGAAAAGAATGTCTAAAGAGAAGATAAAAGTGTATCTCTACACTCGTGTCTCAACAGCTATGCAGATAGATGGTTATTCACTGGAAGCACAGAAAACCAAAATGAAAGCATATTGTGACTATAATGAATATGAAATAGCCGGCGAGTATGAAGACGCAGGAAAATCCGGTAAATCCATTGAAGGAAGAATTGCTTTTAATCAGATGATGGACGATATCAAATCAGGAAAAGATCGTCAAGGAGTCTTGAAGGTATATCTAAAAGAATCAAAGAAACAAAAGTGCAAATTGATAATATCCTAAAGCTATTGAATGATGCGGCTGAATACAGAAGCAGTGAATCAAACATAAAACTGCAGTGGATCATGATGATCGTAACTATTCTGTCTTTGTTCGTTGCATTGTACAGTATTAAAAATGGTGATGTTATAAATGAGATCAAAAATTTAATTGAGTGGATAAAAACACTGATCTCGTAATGAAATCTACTGTTCAATAATACATTGATGCTTACAATTGCCCGTGGGAGAAATTCTGCGGGCAATTTTTTGTATCTTTTCTATGAACTCTATTGATTTTGATTGTCTAATGTGGTAGACTGCTCATGAAGTCTAACCGTGTAGACAAGGAGGCTATGAATATGGAAATTCCGAAGATCCACGAAAGTGAATATCGTTTTTGTTTGATTATGTGGGAGCATGAGCCGGTTACTGCTGTCGAGCTTGTAAAACTGTGCCAGGACCAACTCGGATGGAAAAGGACTACGACTTATACCGTTATCAAGCGTCTTGGAGAGCGTGGTGTGCTGAAGAACGACAATGGCACTGTTACTTCTCTCGTTTCCAAAGATGATGCCCAGGCGTGTGAGATCGACGAACTGGTTGAGAAGAAATTCGAAGGTTCTCTGCCTGCCTTTATCGCTGCTTTTACAAAGCATCAGGTTATGTCCGAAGATGAACTCGATGAAGTGCAGCGTATGATTGACTGCATCAGGAAAGGAGGTTCACAATGAGCGAACTCTTTTTGAAAATCATCAACATGAGCATATCGGCAAGCTGGCTTATCCTGGCTGTGCTGATACTCAGGCTTGTTTTGAAGAAAGCTCCCAAGTGGGTCAATGTTCTGCTTTGGGGTATCGTGGCTGTCAGACTGATCTGCCCGTTTTCTTTTGAGAGCGCATTGAGCCTAATTCCGAGTGCTGAAACATTTCCTGAGAAAGTAATCTCCGGGCCAAGTTTTGATATTCAGACCGGTATTAGCCCCGTTGATAACCGGATAAATGACTATCTTGGAGATAGATATTTTGAAGGTGTTACGGTACCTGCAAACAATGGTAATAACATTATGACTATCCTTACCATTGTTTGGATTATTGGTATTCTGCTTTTAGTCGCCTATACTATTATCAGCTATCGACGTCTGCATCGAGAAATTGATACTGCTGTTCACTACAAGGACAACATTTTCCAGAGCGAGAATGTAAGCTCTCCGTTTGTGCTTGGTATTATCAATCCGAGAATCTATCTTCCGTTCAGCATGAACGAACAGGATCTGGAACACGTTGTTGCCCATGAGCAGGCGCACATTCGTCGTAAAGACCATTGGTGGAAACCCCTGGGGTTTCTCTTGCTGACGATCTATTGGTTCAATCCTCTGATGTGGCTGGCTTATGTTCTGTTGTGCCGTGACATTGAGCTTGCCTGTGATGAAAAAGTCATCAAGGAACTTGGCAACGAGCAGAGAGCCGATTACACTCAGGCACTTGTGGTCTGCAGCGTCAACCGTCGCATGATTGCGGCCTGCCCACTCGCCTTTGGTGAAGTTGGTGTTAAAGATCGTGTGAAGTCTGTGATGAATTATAAGAAACCTGCGTTCTGGATTATTATTCTGGCAGTCATTGCCTGTGTGATCGTTGCGGTCTGTTTTTTGACCAACCCGATGGGATTCCAATTCGATGAAGCAACACACACCATCGTTTCCGCAAATTATTTTGATATGCGAAATGCGGATGACACGGTTGCTATTGAAATGAATCCCGCACAGATTAGTGAGTTGAGTTCTCGACTGGCCAGGGTCAAGAACACGAAGAAGAGCGATGAATATGGTGGATTCACACCGGGATATCAAATCAGTGCACTCCTGAAGGATGGCACATATATCCGGATAAACGGTTATTCTTTCTCCAACAATGGTATGGTGGATATAGAGTGGAACGGAGAACGGTATGTTGTATCCGACGGAGAGTTCCAAGATTATTTGAGTAGAATCTGTGTGGGAGGAGATGTCGCAGTTGCTGAACCTGTACCGTCTGTTACAAAATGGTTTGACTATCTTGAAACACCAGATGAGATGCAGTGGGGTGGTCGCCATGAGATTAATCTTCCAGAGTTCCCGGATGTGACTTTCCGTTGGACTTATGGAGAAATGATGGCTGTTACGGGTAACGAAATCACTTCGTTGTATACCGGGATGCCCATCTGGAACGACTATTTCTGCGACCTCACCGGCGACGGCTTGCCTGAGTTGTGTTCTACAATCAGTTGGGGAGCTGGCATGGTTGATAACCGTGTCACCATCTATGACTATGCAAACGGAGCAAGATATGAACTGTCTGACCGAGGATATTTCGATTTTACCCTCAGATTTAATGAAGCTGACGGATACCTCTATGTAGATAAAAAGAAATATAATACTGATGAACTGGTAGAAACTGGTCGATTGGTTTTCAAGAATAATTGTATTCAGATTGAAGGTTTTTCCAACGAAGCGCATCAGGTTTTCCAAGCTGAAATTCTGGAAGATCATAATGGTTATTATCTTGTGAAGCCTGTTGAAGGTAGCTGGGAACTGAATAGTGCAGACCGAATTGAAGTACCTATCAGAAATGCTCATCCATCACCAGAACCTGAAATCGGAGATGTGATTGAAATTGAATACTCTGGTGAAATCCTTGAAACTTATCCTGCACGAATTGCGGATGTTTATGGAATCAAGGTTATAAAGGAAACCGAAACATGGGACTTAATCCCTATGGTTATGGTGAACGGGACACTGTATCTTGATACTGGCCATGAAAGCAAAATAGAAGCAAGATGTGGTGTTATGGATGGAGAAATCACATCCCAGGTTGATGGAAATAAGCAGCCCAGCGTTGACGATCAATCCAATTTTGGTACAGGATATGGTTATCAATACGGGGCAACTGAGGGAACCATTGAACTCTTTATGAATGGCAAGTGGTGGATCTTCGCTACCGAAGAAGCACGACAGAAAATCCAGTTCCCGTCCATAGAGGATGAACTTTCTAAGTTTTATCTGACCATTGGCTCTGAAGGTGTTAAGAGCATCAAGCTTTCAATGCCAAATTCCAGTGGCGGCTTTGAAAATGCAGATGGTTCTCTGCTCAAGAAAGGCGAACGCATCTGGCTCGAAAACCTCGATGGCTACACTGATCTGCGAGGATTAACAATAACTGCCCTGGGTGAAAACGGAGAAATCATCTGGACAGCATCAATTCCAGATGAAGAAGAAAACAAAGGATTTACCCATCTGGTAAATGATGATTGGGAAATCACAAATATCGAATAATTAGTTCCCAGCAAATAAACCGCTGCAATTCTCATTCCAAAGTGGGATGGATGTTGTAGCGGTTTTTCTTTTTATGGTTCAAATGCCACCATTGTATCCTTTGGTAGTTTCTCATTTTCACAGTTCAGAAGATAGGCTACGGCCTTGTTCGCAAAGCGGTTGGTTTTTATCGTATCCCAATCGGCAAGATGGATGATCTCTGCTGTGCTGCTTTCAAAATCAAATGAAATCTTACCCCATTCGCCGTCGCAGTCTGCCTGGTATTCGTAGATTGCGGCGGCGATTTTCTTTTTTCGTCTGGTTTTGGATTTCTGTTTTAGCCGGACTGCATGGATTGCGCCCTCGGCAACCAACAATTCCGTCAGCTTGTCCACTGCTTTTCGGTAGGCTCGTTCTGCACCGCTGGCTGTACTGCCCTCAAACATAACCGCCAGTTCCTCAAAGGTGGGACGCTCTTTCCATGAACCGACACGCCCACAGGTCATGCAGATTGCCAGACGCTTCTCAAGCAGGGTCTGTTCCCGATAGTTCAGCTTCTCAAATCAACAAATTTGTGGCAAAGGACATCTCCGCTATGGTCAACAATCCACGATTTGTAGAAGCAATTCAGGCGAAAATCGGAACAGCAGTTGATACAGAAGATATGGAAAAGCAGATTGCTGTCCTACAAGGGCGGCTAAAGCAAGCCTTTGGAACGAAAAGCCACTTGGAGCGGCAGATGGATACCTTGGACATCAACGATGTCCGCTATGACAGAAAGATTTTGGACTTGCAGCGCCGCTATGATGAGCAGTATGATATCATAGAGGAAATCAAAGTTCAGATTGGCGAATTGCAAAGTCAGATCCGCAGCATCCAGCAGGAGAAGATTTCCGGTGACAATATCTATCGCTTGTTGCTGGCATTTGATGAAGTCTACCATTCCGCAACGGAAGCGGAGCAGAAGGAGTTTATGAAGGCCTTTATCGAGCGAATTGAGATGTTCCCGGAGAAAAGGAAAGACGGAAGCTGGATAAGAAAGATTGTGTTCAACTTCCCTGTGCCTGTTGATGGCGAGGAAGTGAAAGAACTTCCCTTGGAAACTGAAACAACTGTCGAGACGGTTGTTCTTTTGTCCCAACAAAAACCAGATGACACGATAGAGATCGACTTAGACCTGGACGAGCTGGATGCCACCAGTGCCGAGTTGAAAGCAACCTATCAGGAAATCAAAGATTATGTGCTGAAAGAATTTGGCTTGAAGGTTTCAAGTTTATATATTTCTCAGGTAAAACGCAAATGTGGAATTGAAGTGGGAGAAAACTATAATCTTCCAAAATCAGAAAATGCAAGAGTTCCACAATGCCCGAAAGAGAAAGAAGATGCTATCAAGGCTGCCCTGAAATATTTTGCGATGATCTAAGGACATCGCTGATTTCAAGGAGGAATAACACATGAAAAGCACATTTGAAAAATGGGTGGAACCTACACACTTGGCGCAGACGGAATTTACTATCCGAATCTTGTCAGTACAGATGAAGAACCGCATTATGGGAAATATGGAATGATGCGGAAAACATATCTGAAAGAGCATCGTCCGGCAATGTATTCACTGTATATGCTGGAAGACAGACTGACAGAACATCTGAATACTGTGGACGATGAAGCACAGGAGAGAATGGATATTCTGGTGCGTCAGATGATGGAGAGGCAGGGCATTACGGAAGAATTGAAAGCTCGTGACCAGATGGAATGGGTTAGAGCGGTAAATAATGCCCGGAATGCTGCAGAAGAGATTGTGTTGAAAGAATTCTGTCTCTTATACACATCTCCGAGCCCACGAGACCG
>ERZ1027014.969-NODE-969-length-10928-cov-4.621080_pt1 | contig 10928 bp, 9 predicted proteins | sample MGYA00519287_ERZ1027014 | MGnify/ENA primary metagenome ERZ1027014 (study PRJEB26926, sample SAMN06164698) | human gut metagenome | biome: ENVO:00009003; feature: ENVO:2100002; material: ENVO:00002003 | host: Homo sapiens | place: USA | collected 2012 ...
GTATATTTTTTTATTTTGTGTTATTTTAATTATTATATAGAATTATAACTAAGGAGTGTTTTTATGCCGTTTATAAATGTCAAGATTTCCGAGAATTTATCCGATACCCAAGTCGATAATATTAAATCAAGGCTCGGCGAAGCCATTTCTCTTATCCCGGGAAAAAGCGAAGCTTGGCTTATGGTGAATATTCATGATAATTGTAAGCTGTATTTTAAAGGGACAAACGACAAACCGACTGCATTTACCGACGTCAGTATTTTCGGTTCTGCCGCAAAGTCCGATTGTGAAAATCTTACGGCGGCTGTTTGCGACATTTTGAGTGAAGAAGCAGGTGTACCGTACGACAGATCTTACGTTAAATTTGAATTCTCCGATAAATGGGGATATGACGGGTATATGTTCTGATTTTTGTTAGATATGAAAAATATTAAGTGGTTGTTTTTTGATCTCGGCCATACATTGGTCAATGAGGATGTGTCGCAGCGTAAACGCATAGAGAACGCTGTTTCGTATTTAAATTCTGTAAGTGTAAGTGTTACATACGACCAATTTTATCATGAAGTGCAAAATGCTTCGCGAAATTTTAAGTCTCCTTTTATTACTGCATTTTCAAAATTTTCTCATGATGATGTTTTCATACCGTATCCAGCGGAATTTGAAGTGCTCTATGATGACACAGTACCTGTGCTGTCGGCACTAAAAAACAAATATAATTTGGCGGTTATAGCAAATCAGTTCGCGGGGACGGATAAAAGATTAAAGAATTTCGGTATATATGACGATTTCAAATTTGTCCTCGCCTCAAGCGATGTAGGCGTTTCAAAACCTAATCCGGTTATATTTGAATCGGCGCTCGAAAAAGCCGGTTGCTACGCCTGCGAGGCCTTTATGATAGGCGACAGAATTGATAATGATATTGCGCCTGCTAAATCTCTCGGTATAAATACTGTTTGGATAAGGCAAGGGTACGGTGGTTTGCAAAGCCCCGAGAAATATGGTTGTATTCCGGATTTTATTGTAAATTCCCTTCACGAATTACTTGATATATTATAAATGGAGTGATCTTTTATGCTGTCTGAGATTTTCAAGCTTTTTTGGAAAACTGTCGAAAGGAAGGATGCGAGAAGGATCAATTCTCAAACCCCGCCTACCGAAATCGAACAATTCTGCGATATTCAATACATAGACGACGGGTTATGGCAGCACAGACTTGATGTTTACTCTAAATCCGGTAAGCTCTCACATCGTCCTGCCATAATTGACATTCACGGCGGTGGGTGGATGTACGGGACGAAAGAAATAAATAAAAATTATTGTCTTGTCCTTGCACAAAACGATTATGTTGTTGTCAATATTAATTACAGATTAGCTCCGGATTTTTCAGTGGCCGACCAACTCAGAGATTGCTTTTTCGCCTTTAAATGGGTAAGCACAAACATAGAAAAATACGGCGGTGATCTAAACAATGTCTTTGTTACCGGTGATTCGGCCGGTGGATTTTTGGCGGCATATTCCGCATTGTTAAATTCATCTGAAAAACTCAGAAAAGTATTCGGAGTCACCGAAAGCGGACTTGAGTTCAGAGCGTGTGGCTTAACTTCGCCTGTTTGTTTTATGAATACGCACACTTTTCAGGATGTGTATTACAGCCGTGTTAAGGGAAATGAGTTTTCGAAGAGTACGCTGCGCGGATTTGAGAATTTTGATGCCGTTTTAAATAAGGGGTCAATGCCGCCGACGTTCCTTGTGACGAGCTCGGGCGATGCTGTCGGTAGATTGCCCACAATTAAGATGTATAATTTGTTGTGCGGAGAGGGCGTTAAGTGTAAGCTTGAAAACCGCGATAAATATAACGGAAAAAATTTGCCTCACGTCTTTTCGGTTATAGACCCGTTTTCCGTCCCGGGTAAGGAAACAATTTCCGATATGCTTGGATTTTTTTCTGATTATGCAAAATCGCGGTGTAAATAGTGCTTGAAAATGCAGCTTCAATACAAGCGAATGCGGCTGACGATTTATTTTACAGCATCAACGGTATTATGGCTCTGATGAGAGCCGATTTGCCGATGGTGCTTATTTTATGACCGATTCACAGTCTTATTTTGGCCGCTTTATTTTAAATAATTTGGTTTACAATAATTATTGTATATGATATAATTTTGGTAAACATTTGTTTGGTAAATACGAGGTGCGTATGGATCGTTTTGTGTTACATTCAAAATATAAACCGACAGGAGATCAGCCGGAAGCGATTGAAAAATTAACCGAGGGGATAAATGCCGGTTACAAGGAGCAAACATTACTCGGCGTTACGGGTTCCGGCAAAACATTTACAATGGCAAATATCATTGCAAACATAAACCGTCCTACGCTTGTACTCGCTCACAATAAAACCTTAGCCGCACAGCTTTGTTCTGAATTTCGCGAGTTTTTCCCCGAAAATGCGGTAGAGTATTTCGTATCATATTATGACTATTATCAGCCCGAAGCGTATATTCCTACTACCGATACCTATATCGAAAAAGATTCCGCAATTAACGATGAAATAGACAAGCTTCGCCATTCGGCAACATCGTCGCTTTCGGAGCGCAGAGATGTCATTATAGTCGCAAGCGTTTCATGTATATATTCGCTCGGTGACCCGATAGATTATAGAAATATGGTAATTTCGCTTAGGCAGGGTATGACGAAGTCCCGTGATGAGCTGCTTGCTAAGCTTGTTGACATACAGTATGAGCGCAACGATATTAACTTTATCCGTAATAAATTCCGTGTTCACGGCGATGTTGTGGATATTTTCCCGGTATATTCAAATGATACGGCAATAAGAGTCGAATTTTTCGGCGATGAGATTGACCGAATTTGTGAAATAAATGCTCTGACGGGGCAGGTTAAAAATACCGTGTCCCATGTTGCGATATATCCGGCTTCACACTATGTTGTTGCACCCGAAAAGCTTGAGCGCGCTATTGATGAAATCTTAAAGGAAATGGAAGAGCGGGTAGAGGAGTTCACAAAACAGGGAAAGCTGTTGGAGGCACAGCGAATAAAGCAGCGCACAGAATACGATATGGAGATGCTCAAAGAAACGGGCTTTTGCAAAGGCATTGAAAATTACTCCCGTATTATGTCGGGCAGAGCACCGGGTTCGGCGCCGTTTACGCTCCTTGATTATTTTCCAAAGGACTTTGTGCTTTTTGTGGACGAATCGCACGTAACCTTGCCTCAGGTCAGAGCAATGTACGGCGGTGACCGTTCGCGCAAAGACGCGCTTATTGATTTCGGCTTCCGTCTCCCATCCGCATATGACAACCGACCGCTGACCTTCGATGAATTTTATTCCCGTGTCGGTCAAAAGATTTTTGTAAGCGCCACACCGGGTGATTTTGAACGGGAAAAGAGTTCGCAGATAGTTGAGCAGGTTATAAGGCCGACAGGGCTTTTAGACCCCGAAATTATCGTCAAGCCTACCGACGGTCAAATAGAGGACTTGATTTCAGAAATAAATATCCGTATCGAGCGTAAGGAACGTGTGCTTGTAACAACCTTGACCAAAAAAATGGCTGAGAGCCTGACTGAGTTTTTGGATACACACGGCATAAAGGTTCGCTATATGCATTACGATGTCGATACAATTGAGAGAATGGAGATAATTCGTGATCTTCGTCTCGGCGAATTTGACGTGCTCGTGGGAATAAACCTTTTACGTGAGGGACTTGATATTCCCGAGGTTTCGCTTGTGGCGATACTAGACGCCGACAAAGAGGGATTTTTACGTTCGGAAACGTCTCTTATACAAACCATAGGCCGTGCCGCGCGAAATGCCGACGGGCAGGTAATAATGTATGCCGATTCCGTAACTCCGTCTATGGAAAAAGCAATATCCGAAACGTACCGCAGGCGTGAGATACAAACGGCTTATAATAAGGAACATCATATAACGCCTAAAACGATTAAAAAAGATGTGCGCGATATTATTGAAATATCAACTCACGCTGACGATAAACCCAAAAAGCGTCTCAGCGCGCGTGAACGTGAGGCTCTTATAGTTAAATTAACGGCAGAGATGAAAGCGGCTGCAAAAATTCTTGAATTTGAACACGCCGCTATGCTGCGCGATAAGATACAAAAATTAAGAGAAGGTAAATAATGGCAAGTAATAAAATCATTATTAAAGGTGCAAAAGAGCACAACTTAAAAAATATTGACCTTGAAATACCGCGAGACAAGCTTGTGGTATTTACGGGGCTTTCGGGATCGGGCAAGTCCTCGCTTGCGTTTGACACAATTTATGCCGAGGGTCAGCGCAGATACGTTGAATCACTTTCTTCATATGCGCGTATGTTTCTGGGACAGATGGAAAAACCGAATGTCGATTATATAGACGGTCTTTCTCCGGCTATATCCATAGACCAAAAAACCACTTCAAAAAACCCACGCTCAACAGTCGGCACGGTTACGGAGATTTATGATTACCTACGGCTTTTATATGCCCGTATAGGTATTCCGCATTGTCCGATTTGCGGTAGGGAAATATCAAAGCAGAGTGTAGACGTTATAGTCGATAAGGTTATGGCGCTTGATGGCGGCACAAAAATACAGATTTTGGCACCTGTGGTAAAAGGACGAAAGGGCGAACATCAAAAAGAGCTTGATTCCGCAAGAAAGTCGGGATTTGTACGTGTGCGTATAGACGGTAATTTGTATGACCTTTCCGAGGATATTAAGCTTGAAAAAAATATAAAGCATAACATTGAAATAGTAGTTGACAGGCTTGTTATAAACGATGATATACGTAGTCGTCTTGCCGAGGCGATAGAGATGTCATCAACTCTTACGGGCGGAAATGTCATTGTTGATGTTATCGGCGGAGATGAATTGCTGTTTTCACAGAATTTCGCGTGCCCCGAACACGGTGCTTGTATTGATGAGTTGTCGCCGCGTATGTTCTCGTTCAATAATCCTTTCGGTGCGTGTCCGACTTGTACCGGGCTCGGCATTTTCCTCAAGGTAGACCCTAATCTTATAATTCCGAATAAAAAGCTTTCCATAAGAGAAGGCGCTATAAGGGCAAGCGGATGGTCAAATGCCGACAGCGGCACAATAGCCGAAATGTACTATCTGGCACTCGGTAAGGAATACGGTTTTACTCTCGACACACCAATTTGCGACTTTTCCAATGAAGCGTATAATGCGCTTCTCTACGGAACCGGCGGTAAAAAACTAAAAATGCAGCGTAAAAACGTTTACGGCACAGGTACCTACAATACCGAGTTTGAGGGCATCGTAAACAATATGGAACGCCGCTATAAAGAGAGTACAAGCGATTGGGCGCGTTGGGAGATAGAGCAGGTTATGACAGCCTGCGATTGCCCCGATTGTAAGGGCGCGAGATTAAAAAAAGAGTCTCTTTCCGTTACGGTGGGCGGACTTAATATCTACGAGCTTACAAAGCTGTCGGTGACAAAGGAACTTGATTTTATAAACACTTTGGTTTTGACCGACCGTGAGCAGATGATTGCGTCGTTGATTTTGAAAGAAATTAAAAGCCGTCTGAGCTTTCTTCAAAATGTCGGTCTTGATTATCTTACGCTGTCTCGTTCTGCAGGTACGCTTTCCGGCGGAGAGAGTCAGCGTATAAGACTTGCTACTCAAATAGGCTCGTCTCTTATGGGAGTGTTGTATATTCTTGACGAGCCGAGCATAGGACTTCATCAGCGCGATAACGATAAGCTTATCGGAACGCTTAAGCGTATGCGTGACCTCGGTAATACGCTCATAGTTGTTGAACACGATGAAGACACCATGCGCGCGGCCGATTATATAGTCGATATCGGCCCCGGAGCGGGCGTTCATGGCGGCGAGGTGGTTTGCGCGGGCTCGCTTGATGATATTTTAAAATGTGACCGTTCGCTTACAGGCCAGTATTTAAGCGGTAAGCGAAAAATCGAGGTCCCCGAAAAGAGACGCAGCGGAAACGGCAATGTACTGAAGGTAATCGGAGCTGCCGAAAATAACCTGAAAAATATAAACGTCTCTTTTCCTCTCGGTGAATTTATTTGCGTAACCGGCGTATCGGGTTCGGGCAAATCTTCACTTATAAATGAAATACTTTATAAACAGCTTGCGAATGATTTAAACGGCGCAAAAAAGCCGGCAGGCAAGCATAAGTCGATTGAGGGTCTTGAGTTTTTAGATAAGGTAATAAATATTGACCAGTCGCCGATAGGCAGAACTCCGCGTTCGAATCCGGCTACCTATACGGGTGTTTTTACGGATATAAGAACACTGTTTGCGCAAACACAAGACGCTAAAATCCGCGGATTTACGTCGAGCAGATTTTCTTTCAATGTAAAAGGCGGCAGATGTGAGGCGTGTCAGGGCGACGGCATAGTAAAAATCGAAATGCATTTTTTGGCGGATGTGTACGTGCCGTGTGAAATATGCAAAGGCGCAAGATACAACCATGAAACTCTCGAGGTAAAGTACAAGGGTAAATCCATATATGATGTCCTCGAGATGACGGTTGAGGAGGGCCTTGAGTTCTTCCGTAATATGCCGAAAATTGCGCGTAAACTGCAAACTCTGTATGATGTCGGTTTGGGCTATATTAAGCTCGGTCAGCCTGCAACCACTCTTTCAGGCGGTGAAGCACAGCGCGTGAAGCTTGCTACCGAGCTTTCAAAAAGGCCGACTGGCAGAACTATATATATTCTCGACGAGCCTACCACCGGACTTCACACAGCCGATGTTCACAAGCTGATTGATGTTCTCCAGAAGCTTGTTGACGCAGGTAATACGGTTGTTGTAATCGAGCATAATCTCGATGTGATAAAGGTTGCCGACCATATTATAGATTTAGGACCGGAAGGCGGAGATAACGGCGGCAAAATTGTTGTTTGCGGAACGCCGGAAAAGGTTGCCGCCTGCAAAAAATCGTATACCGGAATGTATCTTAAAAAGATACTTAAATAAAAAAGAAGCACCTCAAGTATAAGCCTGAGGTGCTTCTTAAAATATAATGAATAACTGCAATCTATTTAAGAAGATTATTTTTTAAGATTTGTAACAATCTCTTTTGTGTCTCTTGCTATAACAAGCTCCTCGTTTGTCGGAAGAACGAAAACGCGAACCTTTGAGTCGGGTGTGGAAATTTCTCCCTCTTTGCCCTTTACAAGAGTCTTGTTAAATTCTTTGTCGATTTTGATACCGAGGAAGGTGAGACCGTCGCAGACGGTAGCTCTCATATCGTCGGCATTTTCACCGATACCGCCTGTGAAAACTATTGCGTCAACACCATCCATGGCAGCGGTGTAAGAACCGATATATTTCTTTATTTCGTATATCTGCATATCTCTTGCGAGCTTGGCTCTCTTGTTGCCCTCGGCGGCAGCTACTTTAACGTCTCTGTCATCGGAAGAGAGACCCGATACACCGAGAATACCGGACTTTTTGTTGAGAAGGTTGCTCATTTCATCGGGAGTCTTACCCTCTTTTTTCATAATGTAAAGAACGGCAGACGGGTCTATGCTGCCTGTTCGTGTTCCCATTATTTCGCCGTCGAGTGGGGTAAGACCCATAGATGTATCTATGCATTTACCGTATTTAACAGCCGTAATCGAAGAACCGTTTCCGAGATGGCATGTAACGATTTTAAGCTTTTTGATATCTTCGCCCATAACATCTGCGCAGCGAGCACTTACAAAACGGTGCGAAGTGCCGTGGAAACCGTATTTTCTGAGTGCGTATTTTTCATAATATTCATAGGGGAGGCCGAACATATATGCTTCCGGCGGCATGGTGCTGTGGAATGCGTTATCAAACACAACAACCTGCGGAACATCTTTGCCGAACAGCTCGATACTTGCTTTAATACCTTGAATATGCGCTGCGTTGTGAAGCGGAGCAAGGTCGCAAAGACTCTCAATGCCCTTAATAACGTCGTCATCTACTAAAACGCTGTGGTTGAAAAGAGCACCGCCCTGTACTATTCTGTGACCGACAGCAGCTATTTCCGAAATGTCGTTTATAACCTTGTATTCACCTTCGGTAAGAGCTTTCTTAACTTCGTTGAAAGCTTCGGTGTGATTTTTCATTACAACGGTCTTTTCAAACTTTTCCGATTTACCGTGAATCTTACCGCTGATGCAAGATCCCTCATTGCCTATTCTTTCGCAGATGCCTTTTGCAATAACACTCTCGTCGTCCATATCGATAAGCTGATATTTAAGCGATGAACTGCCTGCATTGATAACAAGAATTTTCAAAAATAATACCTCCCAAATAGCTAATAAAGTTATCGAAGATATTATATACTGTTTCGACAGATTTTTCAAGAAATAATATATGCTGAAGAGATTTGACTAAATTACGCCGATATTATAAAATATGTTTAATTTTAAGCGATTCAGGACTTGTTAGACACGTATTTTATGTTACGGAGATTGTTTATGAAGATTTACGGTATTGTGGCAGAGTATAACCCGTTTCATAATGGGCACAAATTTCAGATAGACGAAATACGCAAAAAGGCTGGGGACTGCGCGATAGTTTCGGTGATGAGCGGTAATTACGTTCAGAGAGCCGAAACGGCTGTGATGTCAAAGTACGCGAGGGCAAAAGCTGCCCTACTCGGCGGAGTTGACCTTGTGCTTGAGCTTCCGATGCCGTATGCCATATCATCTGCTGAGCGTTTTGCCTATTCTTCCGTGCATATTTTAAATTCCCTCGGAGCGGTTACTGATATTTCATTCGGCAGTGAATGCGGCAGCATAAGCCTTTTACAAAAAGCGGTTGAGGCTTTATACGATGAAAATGTCAATTTAAAGCTGAAAGCCGAACTTAAAAACGGTGTAAGCTATCCGGCGGCGAGGTTTGCCGCGGTAAGAGATGTGTTCGGAGCGGAAACAGCTGCAGTTCTTTCGGAGCCCAACAACATTTTGGCGGTAGAGTATATAAAAGCGCTTAAAGCGTTATCTTCGGATATGAAACCTCATACCGTAAAACGAACCGGTGCGTCGCATGATTCGGACGAATACGTCGGTAATATCGCCTCCGCTTCTAAAATAAGAGAGCTGATACGCAGCAACGCGAATACCGGCTTGTTTTTGCCGTCTGACTCTCAAGCTGTTTTAACTAACGAAATCGCAATCGGAGCGGCACCGTCTGATATGAACAGAATAGGAAACGCTGTAATAGCGTCATTAAAGCTTAAAACTCCGTATGATTTTAATAATATTTACGGCATCGGCGAGGGAATAGAAAACCGTCTGCTTTCAGCAGCCGCATCCGCGCGAAACCTAACGGAGCTTTATGATTTTGCAAAAACAAAGCGCTTTACTCATTCTCGTATTCGGCGCGTCGTTCTAAATTCGTTTTTCGGTATAACAAACGATATCACCTTGTCAGACCCTCCGTATATTCGTGTGCTCGGATTTACACACAAGGGCAAAGACATATTGCGAATTGCGAGGAAAAACGCATCCTTACCGATTGTTATGACTGTCGGCGACGTCAAAAAGTCAGGAGGTCTTTCTGAAAGATTATATTCCCTTGAATGCAGAACTACGGATATTTTCAATATGACATTGCCTAAAATTAGGCAAAGCGGAACTGATATGACGGATAATTTAGTCAGGATTGAATAATTTTGCAGCAAATCCTGCATTTTTGCTTGATTTTTGTATAATAGACATTATAATAATAGTGTTGCTGCATCGAATGCGGCATTATTATGTAAGATAAGGAAGCGCTGTACATTGAAGGGTTCTTTTCTTTCAAAGCTTGATTCAAACGTTAGAAAGCTCTCTAAGGGGCATAAGAAGATCGCCTCGTATATTAAAGAAAACTATGATAAAGCCGCATTTATGACAGCTTCTGCCCTCGGCCGAAAAGTCGGTGTCAGCGAGAGTACCGTCGTGCGGTTTGCAACGGAGCTTGGATTTAAGGGCTATCCGGAGCTTCAAAAAGAGCTTCAGCAGATGATAAAATCAAAGCTGACCGCAGTTCAAAGAATGGAGGTTTCGGAAAGCCTTATAGGTGACAACGATATTGTCAGAACCGTTCTTAACGGGGATATTGATTTGATTCGCGAAACCTACGAGAAGACATCAAGGGAGGATTTTGCAAAAGCCGTATCTACCATAAATAAGGCCCGCAAAATATATATTCTCGGCGTCCGTTCTTCTGCGGCACTTGCAAGTTTTCTCGGTTTTTATTTTAATCTTGTCTTTGATTCGGTTGAGCTTATAGATACATCAAGCGCGTCCGAAATGTTTGAACAGATGTTCAGAATAGATAAAGAGGACGTGTGTATAGCCATAAGTTTTCCGAGGTATTCAAAGCAGACTGTAAATGCAATAAGATTTGTATCGGACAGAGGTGCCAAAATAGTGGCGATAACCGATTCGGACACGTCTCCCATAGCGTCATATGCCGATTGCCTGCTTGTAGCGCGCTCCGATATGGCATCCGTAGTTGATTCTCTTGTTGCACCGCTTAGTCTTATAAATGCGCTTATTGTTGCTGTAACGCTGAGTAAGCGTGAAGAGGTAATCAACAATTTCAATAAGCTCGAGAGTATTTGGGACGAATACCAGGTATACGAAAAAGCAGAGGATATTTCCGAAAATGAATAAAAAAGTTATAGTTGTAGGAGCCGGAGCCTCAGGTCTTATGGCTGCCGGCACAGCGGCAAAAAACGGTAACGACGTAATTCTTTTTGAACGAAACGATAAGGTCGGCAGAAAAATAATGATAACCGGTAAAGGACGTTGTAACGTCACAAATGCCACCTTTGATACTAAAAGTCTCATTGATAATGTTCCGCGGAACGGCAGATTTTTATACAGCGCTTTTTCTGAGTTTTCCGCAAGAGATACAATCTGTCTCTTATACACATCTGACGCTGCCGACGAATAGAGAGG
>ERZ1027014.982-NODE-982-length-10826-cov-6.681924_pt1 | contig 10826 bp, 13 predicted proteins | sample MGYA00519287_ERZ1027014 | MGnify/ENA primary metagenome ERZ1027014 (study PRJEB26926, sample SAMN06164698) | human gut metagenome | biome: ENVO:00009003; feature: ENVO:2100002; material: ENVO:00002003 | host: Homo sapiens | place: USA | collected 2012 ...
CCTCTCTATTCGTCGGCAGCGTCAGATGTGTATAAGAGACAGATTATATCTTAGCCGTGCGCGTCGTAGACAGCCTTGACGCGGCTATCGCGCACATTGCGCAGTATTCTACCGGCCACAGCGAGTGCATCGTCACCGAGAACCTCCGTGCGGCGGAGCGGTTCACGGCACAGGTCGATGCGGCGGCGGTCTATGTAAATGCGTCCACGCGCTTCACGGATGGCGGCGAGCTCGGGCTCGGCGCGGAGATCGGCATCTCCACGCAGAAGCTGCACGCCAGAGGCCCCATGGGCTTAAATGAGCTCGTTTCCTACAAATTCATCATCCGCGGCGACGGTCAGATCAGATAAGCAGATAAAAGAGCGCGAACAAAAGCTCCGCACTGCCGCCTTCGTTGTAAAGCAAAAGGAGGAGTGCAAGCAAAAGCGTGCGCTCCTTGTCTTTTAGCAGCGTATCGAGAGGAGAAAGAGGCCTATTCGAAGCAGCCTGAAATTCCTTCGGTATTTCAGTTGACGTTTCCGCATTTCCCTGCGGCGATTCCTCCATTGGCTTTTCCGGCGGGGACGGCGCGTTATGCGCTGAGCGCCCCTGCATTTCCCGCGCGCGGCGCAAGGCTTCTTCCACGGCGCGTGCGTCCGGCATGTTACTCGGCATCTTACCCCGCCTTTCTCAAAGAATATTCTGTAAAACGCCGCTCTCTTTCAAAAGCGGCAAAAGGTGTAAGAGCTTCAAAATTTTCGAGGCTTCATCCAGCTTTTTCTGCCGTGCTTCGCCGAGCAAAGGGCGCAGCGCCGCAAGCAATCGCGTGGAGTCATCCTCGCGGTTCGCGCTTGCCAAAAGCGGCGCGGCGCGCAAAAGCATCGCCGTCATCGGATCGCTGTTGTTTAGAGTGTTCAGCAAATTGAGCGGCGCGGCGGCCGCCGGTTTTTGCTGCACCGGCGGCGTAGCCGGGGCAGGGGCTTGCGGCGGATTCATGCCAAGCGAGTTCATCACGCTCTGCAGCTGCGCCATGCTTTGCGGGTCGTTTAAAATGGATTGTACGGCTGCGGCCAGGTCTTCCACCGCCGCTCACCTCCTTTCTATTTTTTGCCGCCGAGAGCCTCAAATAGTTTCTGCGCGGCAGGTGTGGAAAGCAGCTTTTTCGCGGCCTCCGGGTCGCTTAAAACGCGGTTTAGCTGCGAAGCCGCCGCATTATTTTGACCGCCCGTAATGTTCTGCAGGTCGCCGTTTTCGGCGGCGGCGCGCAGCGCTTCCGGCGTGGTGTGCAGCCGTTTCGCCGCCAAAGCCAAAAGCGATTGCATTTCACGTTCGTTCATGGTAAACCCTCCCTTTAGGGAAACTTCCGTTTACAGTTTATGCGCGGCGCGAAAAAATGAGACCTCATCTGCGTTAAATTCAAAAGAAGGAGAATTTTCATGAAACTGCTGGTTTTTTCGGATTCCCACGGCATGCCGCTCTATATGCGCGAAACGCTTGAGAAGCACAGAGACGTGGATGCCGTCATTTTTCTCGGCGACGGGCAAAACGATTTTCAAATGATGCGCGCTCTGTTCCCGAATATCGCATTTTACTCCGTGCGCGGCAACTGTGACCTCGGCTGCGCAGACGTGCCGGTACGCGAAATTTTAGACCTTGACGGCGCTAAAATTTTCTGCACACACGGGCACCTTTGCCATGTGAAATCAGGGCTCTATACCGTTGTGTGCGCCGCAAGGGAGGCGGGTGCGAATCTTTTGCTGTTCGGCCACACGCACGAGGCGCTCGAGACCTACGACGACGGACTGTATATCTTAAACCCCGGCTCCTGCTCGGGCTTTCGCGCGACCTGCGGACTGGTTGATATTTCGCCCGCCGGGATACTAACAAATATTTTACACATAAATTGACATGGAGCGACGCAACTTGTCATTGACATTGCACAGATAAAATGGTAATCTAATTATAGCGTGTAGGTGCGGGTCATCCGCATTTAACATAAGGCAGATACGTTTTTTCGCACTGCCGAAAATTTAAACTATGGAAGGAAGAATAGAGTATGACCGAGTATGAAAGATGGCTTAGCGTCGAACTGGACGATCCCGACTTGAAAGAAGAGCTGCTTTCCGTTAAGGATCAGCCCGAGGAGATAAACGACCGTTTTTACAGAGACCTTGCCTTCGGCACCGGCGGCCTTCGCGGTGTCATTGGCGCAGGCACGAATCGCATGAACGTCTACACGGTGCGCAAGGCGACACAGGGCCTTGCAAACTACCTGAATAAGCACAACACGGAGGGTAAGCCCCTTTCTGTTGCCATTGCACACGACAGCCGCAACAAGGGCGTGCTGTTCTCCAAAGAGTCCGCAGCGGTGCTCGCCGCAAACGGCATCAAGGCGTACCTCTACCCGCAGCTCATGCCGACCCCGGCGCTGTCCTTCGCTGTGCGTCACCTGCACTGTGATGCAGGCATCTGCGTTACCGCAAGCCACAACCCGGCAAAGTACAACGGCTATAAGGCCTACGGCAACGACGGCTGCCAGGTAACGGAAGGCATGGCAGACGGCATTATGGCGGAGATCGAAGCGCTCGATATTTTCGCGGACGTGAAGAAAATCCCGTTTGAGGAGGCGCTCGCTTCCGGCAAGGCGGAATATATTGGTGAAGAGACCGTCAACGCGTTCATCGACGCGGTTTACGGCGTGAGCATCCTCGGTAAGCCGGCGGATAACCTCAAGCTCGTCTACACCCCGCTCAACGGCAGCGGCAAAATGTGCGTGCTACGCATCCTCGACCGCATCGGCGTGAAGGATATCACCGTTGTGCCGGAACAGAGCGAGCCGGACGGCAACTTCCCCACCTGCCCGTACCCGAATCCGGAAATCCGCGAAGCACTCCAGAAGGGCCTTGATCTCTGCAAGACCGTAAAGCCCGACCTGCTGCTCGCGACCGATCCGGACTGTGACCGCGTAGGCATCGCCGTCAACCAGCACGGCGAGTATGTGCTCATGACCGGCAACGAAGTGGGCATTCTGCTCCTGAACTTCATCGCACAGTGCAAAACGGAGCTCGGCACCATGCCGAAGGACCCGGTCGCGGTCACGACAATTGTTTCCACCGATATGGTCAACGGCATCGCGAAGGATTACGGCATTGAAATTCGCCGTACCCTCACCGGCTTCAAGTATATCGGCGACCAGATCGCTTTGCTTGAGAGCGAAGGCCACCCGGAGCGCTATCTGCTCGGCTTTGAAGAGAGCTACGGCTACCTCTCCGGCGGCTATGTGCGCGATAAGGACGCCGTGGACGGCAGCATGATCATCTGCGAAATGGCTTCCTACTACAAGGAAAAGGGCATGACGCTCGTCGATGCCATCAATGTTCTGTACGAAAAGTATGGCTACTACAAGAATGCCCTGTGCAACTTCGCGTTTGAGGGCGAAGACGGCATGAAGAAGATGAATTTCATCATGGATCATCTGCGCCACAACGCTCCGGCAGAGATTGCCGGCTTCAAGGTCGTCGGCGACAGCGATTATCAGCTTTCCGTGCGCACAGAGGGCGCGGAGAAGACGGAGATCACGCTTCCGAAGTCCAACGTGCTCGAGTATCGTCTGGAGAACGGCAGCAAGCTCATCGTCCGCCCGTCCGGCACAGAGCCGAAGATCAAAATTTACCTCTCCGGCAAGGGTAAAACCGCCGCAGAGTCCGATGAGATCATCGCAAAAATGGAGAAAGCGGCAACCGAACTGCTCGGTCTGTAATTTCTACATAAGCTAAAAAAGGGGCAGAGTTCCGGTTTTCTCCGGGGTTCTGCCCTTTTTGCGCAAAAAGATGTCCGCCGATGTCCTGTGATGTCCTCTTAACTGTCGCTTTTTCGCTCACCTCAGCAAGAAAAGAAAATATGTTCGAGAAAATCGTTGCTTTTTTTCGACGGATTTAGTATAATAGAGGCAGTAAAAAAAGAGTTTCACCTTTGGAAACCGCAGCCTTTTGAAAAAGGTTGGCAAAAACTTTAACCACGCTCGACGGAAACACAATCCATCAGGAACCATAACCCAAATTTCAAAAGAAGTGAGGATATAACCATGGCGAAGGAAAATAAAAGCCCCGTAAGCAAAAAAGTGGAGGACATCAAGCCCGAAGACAAGCGCAAAGCGCTTGAGACTGCGTTGACGCAGATTAAAAAGCAGTTCGGCGAGGGCGCTGTTATGCGCCTTGGCCAGAACAACGGCATGCACGTGGATGCGATCTCCACCGGCTCTCTTTCGCTGGACCTCGCGCTCGGTATCGGCGGTCTGCCGCGCGGCAGAATCATTGAGATCTACGGGCCGGAATCCTCCGGTAAGACCACCTTGGCGCTCCACTGCGTCGCCGAAGGCCAGAAAATGGGCGGCAACGCGGCGTTTATCGACGTGGAGCACGCACTTGACCCGGTTTATGCGTCCGCGCTCGGCGTAGACGTGGATTCTCTGCTCGTTTCGCAGCCGGATACCGGCGAACAGGCGCTCGAGATCACCGAGGCGCTCGTGCGCTCCAACGCCATCGATGTTATCGTTGTGGACTCCGTGGCGGCGCTCGTTCCGCGCGCGGAGATCGAGGGCGAAATGGGCGACAGCCACGTCGGCTTGCAGGCGCGTTTGATGTCGCAGGCGTTAAGAAAGCTTGCCGGCGCCATCTCGAAGTCAAACTGCGTCGCCATTTTCATCAACCAGCTGCGCGAAAAAGTCGGCGTTGTCTACGGCAACCCGGAGGTCACACCGGGCGGCCGCGCACTGAAATTCTACTCCTCCGTGCGTCTCGATGTGCGCAAGAAGGAGGTTTTGAAGAGCGGTACCGATATCATCGGCTCCCGCACAAAGGTCAAGGTTGTGAAAAACAAGGTTGCGCCGCCGTTCCGTGAGGTCGAATTCGACATCATGTACGGGCAGGGCATCTCGAAGGTCGGCGACCTGCTTGACCTTGCCGAAAGGCTCGAGATCGTGCAGAAGAGCGGCGCGTGGTTCTCGTATAACGGCACGCGTATCGGTCAGGGCCGCGACAACGCGAAGAACTTCCTGCGCGACAACCCGGATATTTTTGAGGAAATTTCCGAGCTCGTCCGTCAGAACGCGGATAAGCTCTACGCAAAGTCCATCAAGGGCGGCAGTGCGCCGAAGCCCGTTGAAAAGGCCGAGGAGGAAGAATCCCCCGAGCAGGCAGAGAACACCCGTAAGAACGTGCAGGCGGACATCGACATCACGGTCGATGACGACGAATAATGAAGATCACAGACATCGCTCCGCGCCGCCACAGGCTTTCACAGCTTTATATTGACGGAGAAGCGGCGGTGAAGGTGGACACGGAAACACTTTTGCGCCGCGGCATTGCCATCGGCGACGAGCTCGACGACGAGGAACTGCACGCGCTTTTGCAGGCCTCCGCAAAGCACCGCGCCGAGGAAAAGGCGCTGTACCTTTTGGAGCACCGCGCCCACTCCAAAAAAGAACTGGAAAATAAGATCACCCGCGCGGAATTTGACCGCGAGGCTGCCCGAAGCGCCGTGGAGCACATGGAAGAGCTGGGCTTACTAAATGACGAGGACTACGCTCGCCGCCTTGCAAACGAGCTTTTCACACGCAAAAAATTCGGCGCGCGCCGCGTAAAGCAGGAGCTGCACCAAAAGGGCATTGACGACGCGCTCATCGCCGCGGTGATGGACGAGTTTTCCACAGAACGTTCGGAAACAGAGGAAAACATCCGCGCCATTTTGGAGCGAAAGTATCCCATGGCGCGCGAAGACGAAAAAGTGCGCCGCCGTGCCGTAGCCGCCTTGCAGCGCTACGGCTACGGCTTTGACGAGATCTTCTCTGTCTTAAATTCAGAAGAATGACCATAAAACGGCGCTACTTTGGTTGCAGGGCCGTTTTGTGTTCCGGGGGTGAAGCTGTGAAAAAGTCGGTTTGCATCGGAATTCTCTGCGTGTTGGTTTTCGGTGTTTCGCTCGGCGTGGGACTGAAATTGGGCTTTATGCAGACGAACGCCGAACGATACGCGGAATTATGGAAAATCAAGCTACCGCAGGGCATGACGGAGGTTTATTCGGCACATTCCAAAGATATGGCGCTCGGCGACGGTGTGCGGTACACGGCTTTTGAGGCGGAAAAAGCGGATACGTTTTCGACTTTTGTGCAGGAAAATGTTGAATTTCCGCAGGATGAGCTTGAAACGACTTTGAAGCAGATCGGTGTGCCGGAAGAAAGCATGCCGCCGTTTGAAGAAAATTTAAGCGGCAAAATTCTGGAAAAAGAGGACGGCAGCAGGTTGTATATACTGGTATCGACGCAGGAAAAACGAGTGTATTTTGTACAGATCACGGTTTAAAATCAACAGGAGAGCTTTTATGTTTTGAAATCGGGATGCCGGGGTGCATGATATACTTACGAATGTCATCAACCGCAGGACGCACAGAATATTGTGCGGAGCGGGTGCGGATTTTAAGCGGGAATTTACACGGAGCTCCTATGAGCAGTTCTTTAAGGACGCGGACTATACGGATGCGGAATACATCTGGTGCCCGGGCAAAGTGCCGTGCGTGGTGGCTGTGCTACACAAAAAAGCATGATTTCCGGGCGGCAAGCGTGTTTTTGCGCGTATAATTGTATGATTTTTGTGAACGGGCGGCATTTCGATTGAAAAGCCGCTCGTTTTCTGCTAAAATAGGTAGCAGCAAAACAGAAATTATATAAGGGCATGTCTAAAGCTTGGATATGCACCGAGAAAGGGCTATATACATGGCAATTAAAGTGGGAATGGTCAGCCTTGGCTGTGCCAAAAACCAGGTGGACGGCGAAATGCTGATGGCGAGCCTGAAAAACGCGGGTTTTGAGCTGTGCGATGACGCTGCGCTTGCAGACGTTGCAATCGTGAATACCTGCGGCTTTATCGACAGCGCGAAGCAGGAATCCATCGATGAAATTCTGGAGCTTGCGACGCTGAAAAAAGAGGGCCGCATCAAGAAGATTGTGGTGACGGGATGTCTTGCGGAGCGCTACCGCGAGGAAATTCACAAAGAGCTGCCCGAGGTGGACGGCGTGTTCGGCATCGGCGCGAACGCGGACATTGCGGCGTGCATTGAAAGTGCAATGAATGATTTTACGGAGAGCTTTCCCGAAAAGAGCAAAATGCCGCTGTGCGGCGAGCGCGAGCTTTCGACCCCGAGCTATTTTGCGTACATCAAGATTGCAGAGGGCTGCGACAACAAATGTACTTACTGCGCGATTCCGATGATCCGCGGCGGCTACCGCAGCCGCACGATGGAGAGCATTGAGGAAGAAGCGCGCGGTCTCGTTGAAAACGGCGCGAAGGAGCTCATCCTCATTGCGCAGGATACGACCCGCTACGGCATTGACCTGTACGGCGAATATTCCCTTGCAAAGCTGATGCGCCGCCTGTGCAAAATTGACGGCCTCAAGTGGCTGCGCGTGCTTTATTGTTACCCGGACGCTTTGACGGACGAGCTTTTGGAGACGATGGCGGAGGAAGAGAAGATTGTGAAATATATCGATCTGCCGCTGCAGCACGCTTCCGCACGCGTTTTAAAGCGCATGAACCGCACCGGCGACCGTGAGAGCCTGACGGCGCTGATGAAGAAGATCCGCGAGAAGATTCCGGGCGTGACGCTGCGCACAACGCTTATTACGGGTTTCCCGGGCGAGACGGAGGAGGAATTCACCGAGCTTGCGGAATTTGTGAAAGACATTGAATTTGAGCGCCTCGGCTGCTTTGCCTACTCGCAGGAGGAGGGCACGCCGGCGGCTTTGATGCCCGACCAGATCGACGACGAGGTGAAAAATCACCGCGCGGAGATCATCATGGAATCACAGATGAACATTATGGACCGCCTTGGCGAAAAGCAGGTTGGGAGGGACATCACCGTGTTGACGGAGGGCTTTGACCGCTACGCCGAATGCTGGTTCGGCCGCAGCGCCATGGACGCGCCGGACATTGACGGCAAGGTGTTTTTCTCTGCGGAAACGAAGCCGTACTACGGTGAAATGGTAACGGTGCACGTGGACGAGGCCATTGACGGCGACCTGTTCGGTACGCGCGTCTAAACGGGAGAACCGCTATGAATTTACCGAATAAACTGACGATACTGCGCATCATCTTAGTACCGTTTTTTGTGCTTTTCATGCTGCTTTCCGGCGACATATTCCCGCACCACAATTTAGTGGCGCTGGCAATTTTCGGCATTGCGTCGTACACCGACCACTTGGACGGCAAAATCGCGCGGCGCGATCACCTCATCACAAATTTCGGCAAGCTGATGGACCCCTTGGCCGATAAGATCATGGTGATGTCGGCGCTTGTCTGCTTTGTGGCGAACGGCATGACGAACACGGTATTTGTGCTCCTTATTATGGTCCGCGAATTTGCCGTGACGTCCATCCGTCTTATTGCGGTGGAGCAGGGCAGGGTGATCCCGGCGAACAACTGGGGCAAGGCGAAAACCGTGTCGCAGATTGTCGCAATCTGCATCGTGCTGTTGACGCAGTACATTCTCGACCTTGGCGCATACGGCATTTTGGCTTTGCCGACGGAGACGCTTTCTCCGATATTTACATGGGTGAATTTTGTCGTGATGGCGATTGCAACCTTGCTCGCCGTCGTTTCCGGCATCATTTACGCCAAAGACGCAAAAGATTTATTTACAGAGCTGTGATTTGAATTTCGCGCTTACATTACCCCTTTGGAAGGACCTTAGCATTCCCTATGAAAATTACCGTTATCGGCTGCGGCCGTTGGGGCACGTTTATCGCATGGTACCTCGATAAGATCGGCCACAGTGTTTCCCTTTATGGGCGGAAAAGCTCTGCCCACATGCAAAAGCTCATCGAAACCCGTACGAACGGGCTTGTAGAGCTGCCCGAAACCTTACATCTGACAAATTCTTTGGACGCTGTGAAAGACAGCGACGTGATTGTAATCTCCGTCAACTCGCAGGGCCTGCGCGGCCTGATGCGCGAGCTTCAGCCGTTTGAGCTGAAAAATAAAATTTTCGTGCTGTGCATGAAAGGCGTGGAGATTGAAACCGGCATGCGGCTTTCCCAGGTGTGTGCCGCGGAGTGTGACAACTCGAACGCGGTCGCCGTTTGGGTTGGTCCCGGCCATGTACAGGAGTTTGCGGCCGGTGTGCCGAACTGCATGGTCATTGACAGCGACAGCGAAGACGCAAAAAAGACGCTGGTGGAATCATTCGGCAGCGACCTCATTCGCTTTTACTATGGACAGGACCTCATCGGCAATGAGATCGGTGCGGCGGCGAAGAATGTCGTCGGCATTGCTGCCGGTATGCTGGACGGCCTCGGGCTTTCGACGTTAAAAGGCGCTTTGATGGCGCGCGGCACGCGTGAGATTGCGCGGCTGATTGACGCTTTAGGCGGCAACGAGCTTTCGGCTTACGGGCTTTGTCACCTCGGCGACTACGAAGCGACGCTGTTTTCGCCGTATTCGCACAACCGCATGTTCGGCGAGAAGTTTGTGAAAAACGAGCCGTACACCGATTTGGCGGAGGGCTATTACGCCGTGGACGCGCTTTTGCGCCTTGGCAAGACGGTTTCAGCCGATTTACCGATTTGCCGCGCGGTATACAATGTGTTGTATAAAGGCGAAAATGCACACGATGAAGTCAACGCTTTGTTTACAAGGAGTATAAAAAATGAGTTTTGAGCTTCAAGGCAGCGGGACGTATGAAGACGTCGTTTTGCAGGCGAAGGCACTCATTGAAGACGAGCCGGAGCTTGTGCCGAACATGGCAAATCTTTCGGCACTGTTGAATCTAACACTGAAAAACATCAACTGGGTGGGCTTTTACACGGTGCAGCCGGACGGTAATTTGCTTTTAGGGCCGTTTCAGGGTAAACCGGCGTGCATCCGCATCAAAGCGGGGCGCGGTGTGTGCGGCACAGCGCTTGCGGAGAAGAAAACGCTGCGCGTAGCGGACGTGCACGCGTTCCCGGGGCATATTGCCTGCGACAGCGCGAGTCGTGCGGAGATTGTGGTGCCGGTGATGAAAGATGGAAAAGTCTATGCTGTTTTGGATGTGGACAGCCCGTTTGAAGATCGTTTTACCGCAGAAGATGAGGCATTTTTAGAGAAAATCGCCGCGCTTTTGGCGGAAAAATTTTGAGTCAATAAGCGGATGACCGCTTAAAAATAAGGGTACATACCCGAAAAATCAAAGAGAGGAAGCGTTTTTATGACGAATGAAGTGATTCAGAACATTTTGACCCGCTGCAGTGTCCGCGCGTATGACGACCGCCCGGTGGAGAGAGAAAAGATCGACACGCTTTTGCAGTGCGCTGTGCATGCACCGAGCGCGATGAACCGCCAGACATGGCATTTTTCTGCTGTTTTAAATCGCGAGAAAATCGCGAAGCTTGCGGTGGCTGTGGGCAAGGCGCTCGGCAACGAGAAGTATGACATGTATAAGCCCGCCGCGCTTATCATTCCGTCGAACGAGCTGATTGGCGACACGGGTATCACGTCCTGGGACAACGCTTGCGCGCTTGAAAATATCTTCCTCGCGGCGCATTCCATGGGGCTTGGTACTGTGTGGATCAACCAGCTTTCTGACACGTGCGACGTGCCTGAGGTGCGCGCCGTTTTGACGGAGTTCGGCGTGCCGGAGAACCACAAGGTATTCGGCATTGCGGCCATCGGTTATGCGGCAGCAGAAACGCCTGTGAAGGAGAAGAAATTCCCCGTTACGTATGTGGAGTAAAGAAAAGTAAAGTGAAAGCGCCTGCAAGGTTTGAAGTGACCCCAAAAAGTTAGACAATATTCTGAAGTAAAAATTGTTCAAGCAGC
>ERZ1027014.984-NODE-984-length-10815-cov-4.133643_pt1 | contig 10815 bp, 8 predicted proteins | sample MGYA00519287_ERZ1027014 | MGnify/ENA primary metagenome ERZ1027014 (study PRJEB26926, sample SAMN06164698) | human gut metagenome | biome: ENVO:00009003; feature: ENVO:2100002; material: ENVO:00002003 | host: Homo sapiens | place: USA | collected 2012 ...
AGCGTCAGATGTGTATAAGAGACAGACATATACTTCTCATCGGGTTCAAAATTAAGTTCCTGATCAAGTATCCAGTCCATTACGGCTTTTTTATTTTTCTTTGCGGAATTTTCGGCTGAAACCTTATATTCAAGCTGAGATTCGTTGTATGCATAAGTATTTGTATCGCCGTCTTTGTTGATGTAATCCTTTATGCCCGCTGTCATTGTAAGCAGGTTTTTAACGGTGATTTTTTTGCCGTATTTATATGACGGAAAATATTTGTCGATTGTATCATCAAGTGAAAGCTTTCCCTCCTCAACAAGCTGCATAACCGCAACAGCAGTAAACTGCTTCGTGAGCGAAGCAATTCTAAAGCATGTGTCCGTAGAATTCTTTGTGTGCCTGTCCTTATCGGAAAATCCGTTAGTACCGATATACTCAAGAGCATTTCCGATTTTGACATAAACCGTTCCCCTGAATTTGTTATCGGTTATTATTGCGTCAAGATTTTCGGAAATATCGGAAGATTTTCTTTTAAGTTCGGAATAGTTCCATGTGGGTTCTTGTGTCTGCTCATCGGAGGTTGCCGCCTTTGTTACAGGCTGTGAAGCAGCCACGGCAGTTGTTTTCTCTGTAGCAGATACAGAAGACTGCGTGTCTTTTCCGCAACCTGTAAGGCACACAGAAAAAGCTGTCAACGCAGAAATTACAAGACACAGAACCTTTTTTGATGATATAAGCACTTTAATCACCTCAGATTTTTTTCATATTACTGCAATAGTTCGCCATAAGAGTTTTTGTGCCGGCTTTGTCAAAGGCAATTTCAAGCATAGTATCATTGCCCATTTTCTCGGCTTTCATTACCATACCCTTGCCAAACACCTTGTGCTGAACACAATCTCCTACATTGAATACAGCACCGCTCTTAACAGGAGGTTTTGTAAATCCGAACGATTTATTCGGTGAATACGAGCTACCTGACGATTTGCCGACAGAAACTTTTTCACCTGTTCCCGATGCAAACCCGGAAGTCGCCTGTGTGAACATCTGCTTTCTTCCGCCGCTGTATTCAAGAAGATTATCGGGAATCTCGTTTAAGAATCTTGAGCCCTTATTATAGCTTGTTGATCCGAACAGCATTCTCGAATTTGTTTTTGTGAAATAGAGAATTTCCTTTGCTCTTGTAATTCCGACATAAGCAAGTCGCCTTTCTTCGTTGAGTTCATCGGGATTCATCATTGTTGCAACGGACGGAAACATTCCTTCTTCCATGCCTGCGATGAATACAACAGGAAATTCAAGTCCCTTTGCCGAATGTAATGTCATCATTACGCAGGTATCTGCATATGCATCGTAGTTATCAATATCGGTCTGGAGAGAAATTTCTTCAAGAAATGCAGAGAGGTCTGCCTCATCGCCGTAGTCCTCTTCAAACTTGACGATATTTGAAGAAAGTTCTTCAATGTTTTCAATACGAACTTCAGGGTTGTCCTTTTCGGTTTTAAGATACTGTTCGTATGATGTGTGTTCAATCACTAGGTTATATAATTCTGCAAGAGAATATTCGCCGCTCTGCTCGGCTTCAATAAGTCCGTCAATAAGTGCAACAAAAGTTTTGAGCTTTGCAGAGGCACGAGAAAGCTGCGGATAGTTTTCCGCCTCCTTGATTACATCGTAAATGCTTTCGCCGAGTCCTGCGGCAATGTCTGCGGCATGGGAAACGGTTGTCGCACCTATTCCCCTTTTAGGAACATTGATAATTCTTGAAAGTCTGACATCATCATGAGGATTATTTATAACCTGAAGATATGCAACCATATCACGAATTTCTTCACGGTCATAGAATCTGTGACCGCCGATTACACGGTGCGGAACACCGCTTCGTGACAAAGCCTGCTCAATTGCGTTTGACTGGGCATTCATTCTGTAAAGAATTGCATAGTCGGAATATTTTCTTCCGTCGGCAACACCGTCAAGAATAGTCTGAGCAATGAAATTAGCCTCGTCACGCTCATTCTCGGCTGTATGTACCTTAATTTTTTCGCCCTGACCGTTTTCGGTCCACAAAGTTTTACCCTTACGCATTGTGTTATTTGAGATAACCTCGTTAGCGGCATTGAGGATATTCTGTGTACTTCTGTAATTCTGTTCAAGGCGAATCATCTTTGCGTTCTTAAATGTATTTTCAAAAGAAAGAATATTTTCGATTGTAGCACCACGGAATTTGTAGATACTCTGATCATCATCACCGACAACGCAGATGTTTCCGTATTTGCTTGCAAGCAGGCTTACAAACTTATACTGCACCTTGTTAGTATCCTGATACTCATCGACCATGATGTACTTGAACTGATTTCTGTAATAGTCAAGTATATCGGGTGCTGTTTCAAAAAGCTTTACGGTATTGCAAAGCATATCGTCAAAATCCATTGCGTCGGCTGTTTTAAGCTTTGTCTGATAGATTTCATAAACCTTTGCAATCTGTGCTTTTCTGCTGTCAAATTCAGCCTCCTTACGCATTTCTTCGGGAGTAAGCATTTTATCCTTAGCCTTTGAAATTTCGGAGAGGATTGATTTTACAGGCAAAGTTTTTTCGGCAATATTGAGTTGCTTTAAAATATCCTTGACGAGTTTTTTCTGATCGTCAGTCCCGTAAACTGTGAAATGACTTGTATAACCGATTCTGTCGCCGTATCTGCGAAGGATTCTTGCACAGGTTGAATGAAAGGTAGCCGCCCAGATGTCGGCACCGCCCTCGGGAACTGCCGCACAGATTCGTTCTTTAAGCTCTCCTGCGGCTTTATTGGTAAAAGTAATGGCAAGTATCTGCCATGGTTTACAAAGCTCACACTGCAAAATGTAGGCTATTCTGTTAACAAGAACAGTTGTTTTGCCCGAACCGGCACCTGCAAGTATGAGCAAAGGTCCTTCTGTGCAGAAAACAGCCTGTTTCTGCATATCATTCATATGTGAAAAGTTTTTTTGAATCTCAGTCTGTACCATTTTTAACCTGCCTTAAAATATTGCAAAAGAAAGGGGCGAACGATGTTCGCCCTCAGTAAATTTTAAATAAATTATTTAATGCTGTCATTAAACATTGTAAGCATATCAGATGCCTTTTCGCCGATAATCATTGTAACAAAGTTACCGTCTTTTGTAACCTTACAATTTTTCACCATATCAAGCTTTTCTGCCGAATAGGAAGCGTTCTGCTGAAAGATTGAATTATAGCGGTTTGTAAGAGCAGTTTCAACTCTTGAAGCGGCATCCGAATCAGTTGCCTCAACAAGAACTACCTCTGTATTTTTGCTGTCTGTATCAGACTTACCGACCTCAGCGGCAAACTGCTTGATATCGTCGGCATTGATATTGTAATCTTTGTACATATCATCCTTTGTTTCATACTTTGTTGCATCTACGCTGTACTCGGAATTCATCTTATCCATAAGATCAGCAAGATTAACTTCCTTTGCACCGCAACCTGCAAATATCGAAAGGCAAAGAACAAGAGCAATTGCAAGCAAAATTACTTTTTTTATAAAATTACCTCCAAATTTTTAAAAAAGAAAATGCGCCGAACTTAAAAAAGTACGGCGCCAAACTGGTCGAGGTGACAAGATTCGAACTTGCGACCCCATCGTCCCGAACGATGTGCGCTACCAAACTGCGCTACACCTCGAAATAAAAGAGCCCCGAATAACTTCGGGGCTGTGGCTGTGGAATAGGGATTCGAACCCCAACAAACAGAGTCAGAGTCTGTCGTGCTACCGTTACACAATTCCCCAATAGCGACAACTTCTTTTTCGTTGCGAATGATATTATACTATGAGGCACAGACAAAGTCAACATTTTTTTACGGTAATTTTAAAAAATCCAAATTGTCTAAATTACAAGATTAAATAGGACAACGGCAGCCGTAAAATCCAAGAGGAAAACGGCAGGCTTAATCAATCTTGGTACTGCTGTGCCGCGCCGAAACAATAATAAGTGCAGGCAACCGCCGCGGCATAAAATACCGTTAATCGCACTTTATGTTGGGATGATAAAGCTTAGCCATACCGCCGGTGCTTGTTTCGCGGTACTTAGCGGAGAGGTCTCTGCCTGTTTCATACATTGTTTCTATTATGAGGTCAAGTGAGATCTTTCGCGTTGCGGTAAGGAAATTGGCAAGGTTAATGGCATTTATGGAACGCATTGCGGCTACGGCATTCCGCTCTATACACGGAATTTGCACGAGGCCGTATATCGGGTCGCACGTAAGTCCCAAATGATGCTCTATGGCGTTTTCGGCGGCATACTCTATCTGCTCAAGGCTCATTCCGAAAAGCTCGCCGAGAGCCGCTGCGGTCATGGCACACGCCGTTCCGATTTCTGCCTGACAGCCGCACTCTGCACCGCTTATCGATGCATTTGTTTTTACCAAAAGCCCGATAATCGCCGCCGTAGCGAGTGCTTGTTCTATTTCTCTGTCGCTGTATCCCCTCTTTTTTTGGAAATACAGCATTACGGCAGGCAAGACTCCGCTTGCACCGCACGTGGGCGCGGTAACTATGCGGCCGCCCGCGGCATTTTGTTCACCCACAGCGTAAGCATACGCGCAAACAATGCGGTTTTCACGAGTTTCGGGAGATTCGTCAATATGGTTCTGCCTGAATAAAAATCCCGCTTTTCTCGACACGCCGAGTCCTCCCGGCAAAATTCCCTCTGTATTAAGTCCATCTTTTATGCAATCACGCATACAATCCCAGACTTCGCCGAGAAAATCCCATATATCGCTCCCCTCGGTCTTTTCGACATACTCCCATATACGTATATCGTTTTTGCGGCAATGCTCCGCAATATCCTTAAATGTGCTGAATTCGTATATCGGCTTGCTCTCAGCCATTTTCATACCCTTGATTGTGACTTCGCCGCCACCTATGCTACATGCGAGCATACTGTCGCAAAGCTTATCATCCTTATAGGCAAAAAGCTCCATAGTATTCGGATGCGGAAGGTCGGTTTTTGCAAAATCAAATTCAACGGTTGTGTCAATCGGAGACAATGTTTCCTTGACTATGCGGTCGGTGCCGTGACCTCTGCCTGTTAAGGCAAGAGAGCCGTATAATATCACCTTGAATTTATCGACATCAGGGTTTTTCTTCTTAAAAATACGGCAGATTTTTTCCGGTCCCATAGTATGCGAGCTTGAGGGTCCTCTGCCTATTTTATACATCTGCCTAATTGACTGAAGCCCCTTTGGCAGCTCTTTTTCGGCTTTTTGTGTACCCGAACCGAATGCAAAATCATCAAGTGACAGATGGAATGCGCTGCAAAGATTGCATATTGCATCAAACGATGGGGATGTCTCCCCCTTTTCCCAACTTGAGAGGGTATTCACGCTGACGCCGAGAATATCAGCCAAAGCGGTTTTGGTTATGCCATGCTGCTTCTGCAGGGTCGCTATTTTTTTACCGAAAGAATGATTTTCCATTTTAACACTCCGAACCTTTAACTCAATATTGAAAAATTGCTGTACCGCTCGTTTTCGAACACAGTAAGAAAACCTACAAATGCCGAAACGTACAGAATAAGAGTAAATATAATGTAAGCCGTGAATTTAAGAGCCTTTTGATTATCCGGCACAGCCGAATAGAGATTTATAATTATAAGGGTTCCGAAAAGCACGGCAATAAACGCAATATCGGCGAGATACCGTATATTGACGCCTCCCAAGCACATATCGAGAAAAGCCACCGCAACAGGCATTATCACGCCGAGCAAAAACGTTGCTCTTTTCCAATTCTCCGTTTTTTTCGTAAGAACACACGGAAATCCGAAAAGGCCGAGTGAAGCGGGCAAATTAAATATACCCATAGTTCTTGTCAAATAGATATATCCTTTATAGCCGCCTTTGTACGCACTCGCGCTGAGGTGAAAAAACGGAAATTCGGTTTTAAAGTCCGGTAATTGCAGAAAGTAATGATAAATCGCAGGCAAAAACAGGACCGGGGTCACAGCATATTTTGAAACGTCGGCAACGGTCAGCTGATATGCAGAGCCGAAGTCGAACACCGACGAAAAGCGCGCGTAATTGTACCACATCTGGAATGCCGCTCCGGCAAAAACCGGTAACGCAAAAGACAAAACGGATAACAGCTTCACTTTCGTTTTTATATCCTTACGGCAAAGGACATTTAAATAAAGCGGCACCATAACAACAGACATAAGTGCCATATTGGGTCTTGACATAACCGTAAGAACCAACGAAATACCCGCAAAAAAGAAATCGGCACATTTTGCCGCCGTCTTTTTCTTCTCGTAAGCAGCAAGCGAGAACATCATAAACAGAGATAAAAAGCAAACTCCGCTAATCACAGCCGTATAATACATATCGGCACTTGTTAAAAGCATAAACAAAAGGCTTCCCGACTCTACCGCGGCAAATCCGAAAAACACAAGAGCTTTATTCGGTTTTTCGCAAAATATTCCGACTGCTTTTAAATACGTAAGCGCGACAGCAGTTACAGCCACCATAAACAGTATGAAGCACACCGTCGCCGCCGACGGCACCTTTCCTGTTATAAAGTAATAAGGATAATAAACCGTTATAATGGGTGTTATTCCGAAATAAGAATAATATTTACCGTCGTACAGTGCTCTGTCCCACAGGAAGCGTATACCCGTTCTGCTCGCTCGGTCATATGGGTTTGAAAGAGCCAATAGTTCCTTTGCCGGTTCAATATCAATAGATAGCCGATGCTTTAAAAAGGCGTCGAACTGCTGCTCATAAGCATTTTTATTGTAGAGCGTTTCAAACGGATACGTCGCCGCGGGCTTGAAAATACCGGCATATATGAAAACTCCGAATAAAATACACAACAGCCAAAGAAAAACAAAGGCGATGTTTGTACTCTTTTTGTTTCGGTCCAGTACGCACGTGTGAAGACGCGCCTTGCCGCTGAAAAAATAAAACAGCACAAAGCTTAATACCTCTACCGTGACAAATCCAGAAAAGCTCATTTGGCTATGCACTCCCGTTTTCGCTCATACTTTCTCAAAAATCCTATCGCTATTGTAACATATCGAGGCGAAAAATAAAACAGTAAAAAAGCTTTAAGTGCGGACAATATTTAATTGCACAAGATAAGCTGTTATGATACAATATTTATAACTTATATGAGAGGTGATTATTTTGGAAGATTATATAAAGGCTTCCGATCTTGCTCTGCTGACCGAGGGCTATGAGCTTACCATGGCAGACGGGTTTATGGGCGCGGGTATGAAAGATACCGTAGCATATTTTGATTTATTCTTCAGGCGCGTTCCCGATAACGGCGGTTTTGCTATCGCGGCAGGCCTATCAAAGGTTATCGATTATCTTGAACATCTGCATTTTCGCGAGGAAGATATAAAATACCTCAAATCAAAGGGCATCTCCGACGAGCTTGCAAGCTATCTCAAAGATTTCAAATTCACCTGTGACGTATGGGCAATACCCGAGGGCACTCCGATTTTTCCGAACGAGCCTATCATAAAGGTAAGAGGCCCGATAATAGAGGCTCAGCTTATTGAAACAATGCTCTTGCTCTCAATAAATCAGCAAAGTCTTATAGCCACAAAGGCAAACAGGCTTGTAAGAGCGGCGCACGGAACAGCGGTCGCGGAATTCGGCACGAGGCGCGCTCAGGGCGTTGACGAAGCGGTTTACGGTGCAAGAGCCGCTTACATCGGCGGCTGTGTCGCAACCTCAGGCGTAATACCCGAAAAGGAATTCGGCATACCGTCGGTCAATACAATGATACACTCATGGGTACAGCTTTTTGACAGCGAATATGACGCATTCTGCGAATATGCGAGACGGCACCCCGACGACTGCACTCTTGTGGTTGACACATATGACACCATCCGCTCCGGTATTCCAAATGCAATAAAGGCCTTTGACGATGTTTTGGCTCCGCTCGGCAAACGGCCGAAGAGCGTAAGAATAGATTCGGGCGACATCACATATCTTTCGAAGAGAGTCAGAAAAATGCTCGACGTTGCAGGCTATCCGGACTGCGACATTATGGCGTCAAATTCGCTTGATGAGCACCTCATAAGCGATATGGTCTCGCAGGGTGCAAAGGTGGACTGCTTTATAGTCGGCGAAAGACTTATAACCTCGGCTTCTTCTCCCCTTTTCGGCGGCGTTTACAAGCTCTCCGCGATAGAAAAGGACGGCAAACCGGTGCCGAAAATAAATCTTTCGGAAAACGTCAGAAAAATTACCATTCCATCATCAAAACAGGTATACAGGCTTATAGACAAGGATTCAGGCAAAGCGATAGCGGACGTACTTACTCTTGATGACGAAATAATCGACGAAACAAAGCCGTATGTACTCTTTGACCCGGATTTCACCTGGAAGAGAAAAGAAATAGAAAACTTTGTAACGAGAAAGCTTCTCGTACCTATATTCGAGGGCGGCAAAAAGGTCTACGAGGAGCCATCGCTCAAAGAAATACGCGATTACTGCCTGAGACAGACAGACACGCTTTGGGACGAAGTAAAGCGTTTTGAAAATCCTCACAAATACTATGTCGATCTCTCAAAAAATCTTTGGGCGGAAAGAAACGGTCTTATAGAGAAATTTAAGGGCATTAAATAATTTAACGGAGGGTTCACTATGAATATATGGCATGACATAAGCCCGGACAGAATAACAAAAACCTCGTTTGACGCGGTTATAGAAATCAGCAAGGGCAGCAAAATGAAATACGAGCTTGATAAAGAAACCGGTCTTTTGAGGCTTGACAGGGTTTTGTATACATCCACCCACTACCCTGCCAACTACGGGTTTATTCCGAGAACATACGCAAAGGACAACGACCCTCTTGATGTGCTTGTTCTCTGCTCTGAGCAGATAGAGCCGATGGCCCTCGTCAAATGTTATCCGATAGGCGTTATAACCATGCTTGACAACGGTTTTCCGGACGATAAAATCATTTCGATTCCGTTTGATGACCCGATGTATAACTCATACACCGACATAACTCAGCTTCCTGCCCACATTTCCGATGAAATGAAGCACTTTTTCTCAGTTTATAAAACACTCGAAAATAAAAAGACGGTTATTGACGAGACAAAAGGCGCTTTTGCAGCAGCTGATATTGTCGAGGATTCAATAAAGCGCTATACACAGGTATTTGAAAAGTAGTTTTTGGTGTGGGGTGAACAAGTGAAAAACAAGGCTGTAAAAATTTTTATGGTGCTGATTGTGGCGGTCGTAGCCATATTCGGCACAGTGGCAATAGTAAATTCTTCAAAAAACGGTTGGGAGCCGTCTGTTAAAGAAACCAAAGAGCCGAAAACCAAAAAAGCGGCACCTGTTGCCGCGGTTTCCGATGAAACCGTGACTGCGGAGAAAAAAGAACCGGTTAAAATCAGTATGCTCTCGGTCGGCGACAATCTCATACACGACGGAATTTACGAGCAGGCAAAAAAGCGTTCAAAAAACGGCGGTTATGATTTTTCATACGCATACAAAAATATTACCTCAACAGTAGAAAAAGCTGATTTGGCTACCATAAATCAGGAAACGATAATAGCAAAAAGCTATGAGCCATCCGGCTATCCGCTTTTCAACTCTCCTCAGGAGGTCGGCGAAGAAGTTAAGAAAATAGGCTTTGACGTTGTAAACCTCGCAAACAATCATATGATTGACAAGGGTGCTAAGGGACTTTCGGAGGCTATTGATTTTTGGAACAACATAGGCGGCATCACAATGACCGGTGCTTACAAGGACGAAAACGATATGAACCGCCTCGAATACATAGAAAAAGACGGCATTAAGATAGGCCTTGTAGGCATAACCCGCTATACAAACGGTCTGTCATTACCTAAAGACAGTGCTCTGAAAATAATATACACCTCAGACGAGGACACAATCAAATCAAAAATTCAGAAAGCAAAGGCCGAATGCGATATTGTTTTGGTAAACGTTCATTGGGGTGAAGAGTACACGACAACCCCCAACAACGACCAACGCGAGCTTGCAAGCAAAATGGCGTCGTGGGGTGCAGACGTAATTATAGGGCATCATCCTCACGTCATACAGCCTGTAGAATGGATAGACAACGGGAACGGCACAAAAACACTTGTGGCATATTCTCTCGGCAATTTCATCTCGCAGCAAAACACGGCATCGAGAGTTATAGGCGGTATGCTTCACTACGACTTGACAAAGGACTATGACACCGGAAAAACAACGGTTGACAATGTGGTTTTTGAGCCTATTGTGACCCACTATGTGCGGGGCAGCCACGATGCTCAGATCTATCCCCTTTCGCAATACACCGATTCGCTCGCAAAAGCCCAAGCCTCGAGACTCAAGCAAAACGATTTCAGCATTAAATATATAAACGACTTTGTGGGTAAGGTCATTGATAAACAGTTTTTGAATCAAGCGTAAAAGATAAAAGACGGACTGTAAAACATACGGTCCGTCTTTTTATATCAGGCTATTACATAAGCGTTAGTTAATTTTCATCTAACTCTTTTTCGGCTATTCCGACGATTGCACTCGTACCGAGCCTGTCGGCTCCCTCCGAAAGGAACTCCGCGGCATCCTCCAGCGTGTGAATACCGCCTGCCGCCTTTATTTTTACGGACGGAGACACGTACTTTTTAAAAAGCTTTATGTCATCATGCGTTGCGCCGGCATTGGAAAAGCCCGTTGAGGTTTTTATATAATCCGCTCCGGCCGCACTTACAATGCGGCACATTGTTTTCTTTTCGTCCTCGGTCAAAAGGCAAGTTTCGATTCTGTCTCTTATACACATCTCCGAGCCCACGAGACCGTACTAGATCTCG
>ERZ1027014.987-NODE-987-length-10795-cov-4.675419_pt1 | contig 10795 bp, 10 predicted proteins | sample MGYA00519287_ERZ1027014 | MGnify/ENA primary metagenome ERZ1027014 (study PRJEB26926, sample SAMN06164698) | human gut metagenome | biome: ENVO:00009003; feature: ENVO:2100002; material: ENVO:00002003 | host: Homo sapiens | place: USA | collected 2012 ...
TCTATTCGTCGGCAGCGTCAGATGTGTATAAGAGACAGGACTTCGCGGGATTTATCGACGAGACATACGCACGCGAACATAGTGAGATCATCGTCTACCGAAGGGATGCGGAGACGCTGCACCTGAAGCCCGTTGCGGTGGATGTCGTCAACGCCAGTAGGGAGAAACTCGTCCTCGACCAAGAACTGAAACCAAGCGAACGCATCTCGGGTACGGACCTGATTCTTGAAACGCCATCCGATGACAGCCAACTCATCGCCTTCGCCACATGCTCGTATCAGACATGGAATTCACGGACCATAGTGTTTGCAGTTCAAACAGAATCTTGATCAACGCTCAAAAGGTTCAGCTGTGCGAATCGATAAACTGGCTAGGCCTTTCCTCTAACTTCAGACCGATGGCGTCCGCACGGTCCGCTATATAGCTAGCAAGAATATCTACTGCTCGAGAAAGAAAGCTTTGAAGAAGAGCCTCGCAAATAAATGAACCCCTCACAAACGAGGGGTTCATTTACAAAACGGCGAGCAGTTGGCCTCATAGAGACTAGGCTGCTTTTTTGAAAGGAATCTTGACCTTCCCGCTGACGAGAACCCCAACTGCAACGCAGCACATGCCAAAGATAACCCTGCCAGCATTTTCTAGAACCACCTTCAAGAACTCGTGCTGCCTCTCATCTGCTTTATCAAGCAAATTGGCAATCTCAATAACCTGCTCATTTAGCCTCAGCTTCTGCTCGAACGTAAGCGATTCGTCTTCGAGTTCCTTTTCGATAACTCCGATAATTCGATTCAAAGCATCGACGTTACGCTGAGTCGATTTATCTCCTTGCTCCATCGCATGTTTAGCAGTTTCAATTTCGCTCTTGGCAAGGTTAACCACCATGTTGGCGCACTCTGGGAACTGCTCCAGAACCTTCACTGCAACCTCAGGCTTAAGATCTGCAAGTTTATTAGTTACAGCAAACGCCTTTTCCGTACTCAGTTCTCGAAAATTATCCACCTCGAAAAAATCCAACACTGCCTGCCTATCCGCCACATCGTTAATGTTCAGCATTTTTTGCTCCTCTCGTTTTGATGCTTGCATCAACCTCAATTTTTCTCGCAAAAGAAGGATGTTTTCTTACTAGCTCGATCATGCGAATCATGACCTGTCGCTTCCTTGCATTCACTTCTGTCACCGCCTTCCGTTTTTCTGTAATCCTTCTTGCTTGATATACATTTTCGGCTCAGGCAGCGATAATGATTAGGTGCCAGCTTTCCGCTTAACGCATCCCATTTACGTAGAAACTTACGGAATTGAGTTGATATGCCCAGAACGTCCAAGATGGAGAACAAGACTCCATATCAGCAGAAGAGAGAAGAACTAGGTCTTTCGAGAGAAAAGGCAGCAGAGCTGCTTGATGGCATTTCTTACGAACGTCTCTACAATATTGAACATGGCAAGACCATGCCAACACCCGAAGATATTCTCATTATGGCTGACTGCTATAAAGATCCATCACTGTGCAACACATTCTGCTCCCATCACTGCGGCATCGGGCAAAAATACGTTCCCCACGTGGAGATCGGAGAACTACCAAGCATCACTCTCGGTATAGTTGCGACCCTGAATAGCCTTGAAGCAATGAAGAACAGGCTCATTGAGATTTGTGCAGATGGCGGCATAGACGAATCGGAGCAAGAGGACTTCGATAAGATCCAATGTCAGCTTGAACAGCTTTCCCTATCGGTTGAGGCTCTTCAGCTTTGGACTGAGAAAGTTAAAAAAGAGTCAGCCAGAGATTAGTTGTCAGCTAAGACAAGCGAATCCCCCACGATAGGGGCTTATTCCATTGCAATAAGCACGAAGAGAGCTTCAGAGCACACTTTTAACGCGTGACGCTCTTAGGATGCTTTTGACTAAGCGATGATCTGCTGCGAATGACATCGAGCGAGTTGCGGCTTTTCCTTGCGTCGGCTCGCATAAGGCTTTCCGTCAATTATAATCGTTTGTATTGCAAAACGAACCTCATGGGAGGGGTCTATGAAATTCACTGAACTGGTGGATTCGGGGGCAAGCAAGACCAAGCAGCACGAGTATCTGGTCGATGGGGAGCAGACCGCCATCACCATCCGCATACCCAGCAACCTCAAGGATGCCGCTGCGGAGGCGGCCACGTTGAAGGGCCTCAGCTTCAGCGCCTTCGCGCGCATGTGCATGATCGACGAGCTCGTGGGAAAGGATAGCTGATCCGTGATTCCGCCTGATCGACAAATCATAGCCGAGAATTTTATCGAGAGCGTTGAGCGGCGCTATTCCGAACATGTGCTCCAAACACTCCTGCGCGACAGAACGACCGGCAAGAACATCATCTGGGCTGATAACGAGTACGAGGCCTTGGGAGACGCGTACCTGGGCACCGAAGAGGTCACGCTTGAGAAGATCACGGGGACGTATTCCGGCGTGATCAAGCCGCGCGTTGCCAAGGAGCGCGAGAAGCAGACGCAGCGCACGCGCGAGCATGCCGAGGTGTTCACGCCGACGTGGCTCGTGAACAAGATGAACAACTACATGGACGCTGACTGGTTCGAGCACGAGCGCGTGTTCACCGAGGAGGGCGACAAGAGCTGGCAGACCACCAGCGCGCCCGTTGTGTTCCCCGAGGGCAAGACGTGGCAGGACTACGTCGATCTGACGAAGCTTGAGATCACCTGCGGGGAGGCACCTTTTATCTGCAGCAGGTACGACACCGTGACCGGCGAGACGCTGCCCGTGAGCGAGCGCATAGGATTCCTCGACCGGAAGCTTCGCGTGGTGAGCGAGAACGCCGACGACTACGAGACGTGGTGGGAATGGGCGATGCGCGCCCTGCAGAGCACCTACGGCTACGAGTACCAGGGCGATAACCTGGTGATCGCCCGCATCAACGCCATCGAGACCATAGCGGAGACCAAGCTTGACAAATGGGACGAGCGCCTGACTGACGACGAGGCCGCGCAGGTGGCCGACATCATCAGCTGGAACCTGTGGCAGATGGACGGTCTGAAGGGCACAGTGCCCACCGACAAACCTATCGATCAAAAGGAACTCGACCGCATAAGCGGCAAGGACAGCGGCCAGATGGACATGCTGGGAATGTTCGGGATGGACGAATCCGAGGAAGAGAAGGCGCAGTTCTGCATGATCTACGACTGGCGCGAGGGTAAGGCGCAGGAATACGTTTCGCTTAGGAGTTAGGACATGAGCGTGAAGAAGTTTTACGGAGTGATCGGGAACCCGCCGTATCAAGAAGAGACTGAAGGAAACGGGAGAGATACCCCTATCTACCCTGACTTCATGAGTGAATCGTATAAGGTTGCCGAAAGGGTGGAGCTAATTACCCCTGCGCGGTTTCTCTTCAATGCTGGTCAGGCGAGACAAACCAATGCTGCCTGGATTGAGGAAATGCTTAGTGATAAGCATTTGAAAGTTCTCGAGTATGAACCTGATGCGACAAAGGTTTTTGCGGCGACCGATATCAAAGGTGGCGTAGCGGTCACTATAAGAAACGAATCAAAGGATTATGGAGCCATTCACGTTTTCACTGCTTATCCTGAGTTGAATTCGATTGTTGCCAAAGTACTCGACTTAGAAGGAGCTGCTCCACGTCTCGATTCGATATTCGGTTCCCAGCGTTTATATAAACTGTCAGATGCTTTCTTTAATGAGTTTGGGAATGATGAAAACGTTCAAAACAATATGTCGAGTGGGACACGAACGAAAATTGTTTCTAGTTTCGTAGAAAAGATGCCGCATGTGTTCATCGGTAGGGATAAACCCAATAAGGACGAAGTACGCTTTTTAAGTCGTATAGGGGGCAAAAGAGAATGGCGGTGCGTCAAGCGGGCGTTTCTTAAGGACAATGATTACATCGATGCATATAAGCTATACATCCCAGAGGCGAATAATTCAGGCGTATTTGGTGAGACGCTAAGCGATGTAGTTGTAGGGCGACCCGGAGAAGCTACCTCGGACACCTTTCTAAATGCTGGCCCATTCAATACAGAAGAAGAGGCCTCAAACCTTGCAAAGTATTATCGAACAAAGTTCTTTAGGGCGTTGTTGGGCGTAAAGAAGGTCACGCAGCATAGTCCTTCTATTGTTTGGGAAACCATTCCCCTTCAAGACTTCACTACCAACTCCGACATCGATTGGTCGAAATCCATTCCCGAAATTGACAAGCAACTCTACAAGAAATACGGCCTTTCAGATGATGAGATTGAGTTCATCGAGACCCACGTCAAGGAGATGGCGTAAATGGGCACTCTCGATATCTCCAAGCTGGTCAAAAGCTCGAACAGAGCCATCCCGCAGATCTACGCCTACACCACGCCTGAAATCCACTCGCATGATGGCTGGACGAAGATAGGCTACACCGAGCAGGACGTTGAGAAGCGCATCTGGCAGCAGACGCATACCGCCGACATCGCATGGAACCTGGAGTGGCAAGGCAACGCAATCTACGAGGACGGCACTGGCGACACGTTCACCGACCATGACTTCCATGCCTACCTGCGCAAGCTGGACTACGAGGACAAGCCCGGAACCGAGTGGTTCCGCATAACGGGCGACGAGTCGCACGGGCGCTTCATCGACTTCCGCATAAAGCGCGGCCAGATACCTCTGCCCGAGGCTGTGCCCTACACGCTGCGCACCGAGCAGGTGCGCGCCGTCGAGGAGACGGTGGACTACGCAAGGCTGCACGAGCGGGCGGAGTTCCTATGGAACGCCAAGCCGAGGTTCGGAAAGACACTCACGGCCTACGACCTTTGCAAGCAGATGGATGCGCGGACGGTGCTCATCGTGACCAACCGTCCCGCAATAGCCAACAGCTGGTATGAGGATTACGTTAAATTCCTGGGCGCGGAAAGCGGCTATGCCTTCATAAGCGAGGCGAGCGCGCTTGCCAAGAAGCCGCACGTGAAGACGCGCCAGGAATTCCTTGAGATGCTGAAGTCGGAAGCGGACGCGCCGAGGAAGTTCATCGCGTTCGTGAGCCTTCAGGACTTGAAGGGCTCCATCTATTTCGGCGGCGAGTACGACAAGTACCAGTGGCTGACCAAGATAAACGGCGGCTGGGACGTGCTGATCATCGACGAGGCGCACGAGGGCGTAGACACCTACCTGACCGACGTGGCCTTCGACCATATAGACCGCAAGTTCACGCTACACCTGTCGGGCACGCCTTTCAAGGCGCTTGCCAACGACAAGTTCCCGCAGGACGCCATCTACAACTGGACGTATGCCGATGAGCAGAAGGCCAAGCATGACTGGCCGGAGGATGCGCAGCTGCCCAACCCATATGCGAATCTGCCGCAGCTGAACATGTTCACCTACAAGATGAGCGAACTGACGGAGCAGAAGGTAGCGGCAGGAGCAGACATAGACGGCGAGACGGTCGAGTACGCCTTCGACCTGAACGAGTTCTTCGCCACGACCGAAGCGGGCAACTTCGTGCACAACGCCGACGTCGACCGCTTCCTTGAGGCGCTGACCACCCAGCTTAAGTTCCCATTCAGCACTGCAGAGCTTAGGGACGAGCTAAAGCACACGCTCTGGATGCTGAACTACGTGGAATCGGCGCGCGCCTTGGCCAAGAAGCTGAGGAAACATCCCGTGTTCGGCGAGTACGAGGTGGTGCTTGCGGCAGGCGACGGCAAGGTGGACGACGATGACGGGCGCGAGAAGAGCTACGACAAGGTTCGTCGCGCCATCGCCGAGCACGACAAAACGATCACGCTCTCCGTTGGACAGCTGACCACGGGCGTGACCATCCCCGAGTGGACAGCCGTGCTGATGCTGTCCAACATGAAGAGCCCGGCGCTGTACATGCAGGCGGCCTTCCGCGCGCAGAACCCGTGCCTGTTCTGCGAGGACGGCCAGTACCTGCGCAAGGAGAACGCCTACGTGTTCGACTTCGACCCGGCGCGCACGCTGACCATCTTCGAGAAGTTCGCAAACGACCTGTACTCTGACACGAGCGGGTCTCGCGGAGACCTCGACACGCGCAAGGCGCGCATCGGCGAGCTTCTGAACTTCTTCCCTGTGATCGGCGAGGACGAAGATGGCGAGATGGTGGAGCTGGATGCCGCGCAGGTGCTCTCCGTCCCGCGCAAGATACGAAGCACCGAGGTGGTACGGCGCGGCTTCATGAGTGACTTCTTGTTCCAGAACATAAGCAACGTGTTCCGCGCGCCTGCGGCGGTGGTGGAGCTGATCCAGAACTTCGAGCCGTACAAGGCACCGAACGAGGACCTGGGCATAACGCCTGACACCGCTGACGAGCTGTCACTTGACGCGAATGGCGACGTGGACATCCCGCAGGAGATGGCCGTGGGGCTCGCGAGCAACCTGTTCGGCGACAAGGTGTATGCCACCGTTGAGGAGGACTTGCAGGGCTCCATCGACTACTGGGTTACCAAGCTTGAGGACGACAGCGACGAGGACGAGCTGATCTGTGGGCTTTCCAAGGCGTTCGTGCACGATGTGAGCGAGCCTTTGGTGGAGGCGGCCAAGCAGAGCTATGGCAAGGAGCTGAGCAGCGGACAGCAAAAGCGCGTGGAGCGCCGCATAAAGGCAGATGCCGATATGGCGCTTCACCGCGAGGTGGGCGACTACAAGATACAGCGCAACATCATAGAGCGCTCGCGCGCAGACGCACTGGCCGAGGCGGAGACCGATGAGGCTATGGAGGCCATCAATGTCGAGCACGACGCCAAGATGGCGGAGGCTGCAGCGAAGCTGAAGAGCCAGCTAACCGATGCTCGCGCAGCACTCGTTGAGGATGCGGGAGCGACCATCGTGCGAGAAGTGGAGACCGCCAAGAAGGAGGCCAAGAAGCGGGATATCGAGACGGGTATACGCGACCACCTGCGCGGCTTTTCCCGTACCATTCCGAGCTTCCTGATGGCCTACGGCGACGACGGCACGACACTTGCGAACTTCGATGAGATCATACCGCCGGAGGTGTTCAAAGAGGTGACGTCCATCACGGTGGAAGAGTTCCGATTCCTGCGCGACGGCGGCCCCTACGAGGAGGACGGCGAAACCAAGCACTTCGACGGCAACTTGTTCGATCCTGTGGTGTTCGACGACTCGGTGCGCGAGTTCATACGACTTCGCGCGGAGCTTGCGGACTATTTCGATCCGAACGTGAAGGGCGATATCTTCGACTACGTGCCACCCCAGAAGACCAACCAGATCTACACGCCCAAGCGCGTGGTGAAGCAGATGGTGGATCTGTTCGAGGAGGAGAACCCGGGCTGCTTCGACGATCCGACGCACACCTTCGCCGACCTGTACATGAAGTCCGGGCTGTTCATAACCGAGATAATCACGAGGTTGTACAACTCGGAGCGCATGTGCGAGCTGTTCCCGGATGACAAGGCGCGTTTGGCACACATACTTGAGAACCAAGTGTTTGGTATCGCGCCCACAGAGATCATCTACCAGATTGCCATGCACTTCATCCTTGGCTACGACGGGGAGCACGGAGATTGGCTTGACGGCAACTTCGTATGCGCTGATAGCGCAAAGCTCGCCAAGGAGGGCAAACTGGCAGAATTCGTCGAGAAGACGTTTGGCGGAAGAATCGAGGGATAGCCATGGGACGCCGGACAATCAATGCACATAAGCTCTGGTTCACCAAACTCAGAGAAACTGAAAACCTCATGTCGCCTGCCGACCTCAATGGCGAAAGCTTGATTGCCATAGTTGAAAGATGGGCGCAAGAACTAAAAGAAGCCGGTGCTGTTGAAATCCACGCTGAGGCATACGTTTCGGTCGAAGAAGTGCGTCGCTTCAACGACAACATATTGATAATTGAAGCGATGTCCGGAAAGTCAGGGGAACAGGGAATCGTTCATGACTTAGAGGGTGTTTCAGATGACATTCCTATCGGAGAGAAGCAGGCTCCTATGTCAAGCTGCCGAGCCGTTTTGCTCTGTCCGAGCAATGGACAAATGGCGATGTGGTTTTCCGAGTATAGCTCGCGAAGTAGTGGCGCACGTGATTTGCTTACCTTACTGAGGCGTAAATGGCCTAGCTTTGAAACCAGTGCCAAATACAACGAGACTCGCGTAGTGATGAGCGAAGCTATTCTGGAGAGTGGCAAGATTACCGAGATCGAGGTTAGGCTTACTCGCCGTGCCTCTGATTCAGCTGATGGAGTCGAATCGATAACCGGCACTTATTCTCATGTCTTTAAACCAGAGCGAAAGAAACCACTATCTGGCATCTTGCTTGGCAAATTCAGAGATAACCCCGCAAAAGCTTATGATTATGTAGAGCTTTCCGAAACAGACCCAGACGAGCGGGAAGTGTTTGTCTCCGTAGATGTTGATGGGCATAAGCGCAAGATCAATGTCAGCAACCCAGATGACGGACTCTATTTTCACGAGGAGCTCAACGGCCCCGGTCAGCCGGCACTCCCAGACGGCGAATTAGTTAAGTATTGCTGCGAAGAGGCCGTGTCGTATTTCGAACGATCTGGATACAGCTGGGAAGACAGCTGGTCTACGGCGGCAGGATAATGCTCATGGGAATGTCTTCTGTCACGGGCATAGCGAAGTCCTACTGCGCGACACTAAAGAACCAAAGAACCAAAAAGGTTAATTTCGGCGCTGTTGCTGTTCAGGTTTTATTTCCGCTCGCGGTTGGAGTCGTGTGGGTGTTTTTTGGTCCGACGATCACCAATCCAGGTAATGCCATCGCCGGCATTTCGATCGTCTCTGCTTTACTGTGTTCTATGGCCACCATGCTGTTCCAAATTCGAATTGATATAAGATCGGACATGGAAAGTGGGGAGAATCATTTTATTACCGAAAAGGACGCAACGCTTATTGATGAACTATTTGCTGCAGTAGCTTGGGCCATATTGTTCGGATTAACGACGGTTCTCATCATGGTTTTTTCGGATTGGCTTGGTATTCTTCAGCTCTGCAACATAGCACCGAAAATCATCTCGGGAGTCATCGTTGCCTTCATCGCCCATTTTGTTTTTGTGATTGGAACTGTATTGAAGAGGCTTGCTCGTGTTTACGATCTCGTGGCACGAAATAAGCGCCGAACAAGCTGAAACAAGCTCTTCATCGCTCCCAGTGGCCACCGTTGACCTTGGTTTCGTAATGCCCTTCTGCAGGATGGTTCACGACGTCGTAGCCGATGACCTCCTGGCGAACCTCGCTGTGATGGCCGGAGCCCTCGCCTGCGAGCATGTGGGCCTTGCCATGGGATGACGCGTTGCCGGTGATGTCAGCTCCGCAGACGTTGCAGATTGAGACTTCCTTCGTGCCGTAGACGGGAACCTGCTCTGTCCAGGCTGCTCGATCCTCGACCCAGACGCTCTCCGTGTCCTCCACCCATTTCTTGGCAGGTTCAGGTGCCGGCTGTGGGCTTGAGGGCGATGTAGCGTTTTCGTCCTCAACGGGCTTTGTGCTCCGGCGATTATCTGGCTCTGCTGATTTCGCAGCTTGCGGTGCCTCAGCGGCAGGGGCTTCGTCGGCGTCGGAATGCTGTTCCTTCTCGCCTTCGTTTGAGGTCTCCGTGTCCTCAGAGGCAGCTTCTCTATGATTCCTCGCCTCGATGTTGTCATCCGTATTTTCGACGGCTCTGGCAATTGCCTTACCAGCGTCAATCTCGCCCGTCGCACTCTCTTTGGAACACGATACGGCCGATAGAGCTATCGCCGCAATGGCCACGATGGCCACAACGATGGCTGTAATAGCCTTCGCCTTCTTGCTGCTTCTCAGATTTGCCAACGTCATCTTCCTCACTCCTCTACATGAACCTGAACACTGCTTTGATGAGCCAACGGATGAAGCTACCAACCAGCCTCATCGAGATCACCCCATTCCTCTGCCTCCTCGTCCTCGGCGCTGGCAAGCGCATCGGACATGGCGAGTACCCTTGAGACTACTGCAGTCGGGACTCCCGGAATCGCAGGATCGGCATCGCCCGTTGTGCGGGCCAGATACGCCCTGAGCTCCAAGATCCGCTCGTGCAGACCCTTGGACGACGCGCCTATGCACTCGTACTCCTTCTCGTCGAACGCCTGCAAATCGACGAGCTCGCCGCAGACGCGCTTGAGTATCGCTTCTCCGTCAACGACCACGAGTTCCACGTGGTCGAGCTCCTTCGCCGAGGCGAGCAGGAAGCGCCATCCCTTCGTCCTGCGCGCCACGGGGGCCTCATTGCCGAAAGCATCGCCTTTGAATGACTCGTCTATGCGGTAGCTGTGCGCCGCAACCCAAAGGCCGCTTCCCTCCATGTCTTCGAACCGCACCTCGAAGTTGGTGAGCATGTTCTGCTTCCCGAGCGGGGAGGGTGCCGTGAACGTCGCCGTGTCGAAGACGTCCAGGCGCTTGTCGTCGTAGGTGATCTTGACGATCATCGCTCGCCTCTCTTCCTGCCGCGCATCCGCTCGGCTTCCTGTGCTCTTTGGCGAGTCTGCTCGCCCTGAGTTCCGCGCCTCCTGGTGGCGTTGGGCTCGGAGGGCCTTCGCGGGCTTCTCCATCCCATGAGCTCGTTCTCGGCGACATAGGCGCGCGCCTCTGCGAGCCTTCTGAACCCTTCCGAGCCTTCTTGCCCGCGCCTGGTGAGCGTTGCGATCCTCTTGTCGAAGTCCTCCATGTAGCGCACGTCGAACTTGGCGCACGTCTCAAGCACGGCCGAGAGTCGCGACAAATCCTGCAGATCGTTGAGCTTGACGGCCTCCACGGCGCGGTGCCTGATCTGTCTCTTATACACATCTCCGAGCCCACGAGACCGTACTAGATCT
>ERZ1027014.996-NODE-996-length-10642-cov-8.716445_pt1 | contig 10642 bp, 10 predicted proteins | sample MGYA00519287_ERZ1027014 | MGnify/ENA primary metagenome ERZ1027014 (study PRJEB26926, sample SAMN06164698) | human gut metagenome | biome: ENVO:00009003; feature: ENVO:2100002; material: ENVO:00002003 | host: Homo sapiens | place: USA | collected 2012 ...
CGAGATCTAGTACGGTCTCGTGGGCTCGGAGATGTGTATAAGAGACAGGTACATGGAAAGCCCCAAAGCACGCAACATCAGGTTCGCACTGCGGGTGGTATAGGTAATCATGTGTATCCGCGGTCCAAAAGTTCCCAGAAGAATACCAACGATAATCGGTCCACCCGCTAATCCCAGCTTCACAGGAGTACTGACACCCGGAAAAGAGAAAGGAATAGCTCCCAACGCCAAACCGAGTACGATGCCGATAAACACAACAACCAGATTGGGTTCTTTCAAACTTTTTACAGCATTTCCAAGTACTTTCTCCACATTCTGAATAGCAGCAGCCTCTCCCACTACCGTCAGGCGGTCTCCTAATTGAAGTACCAATCCCGGAGTAGCAAGCAACTGCACACCCGACCGGTAAACACGGCTGATGTTAATCCCATAATGGTTTCTCAACCGGAGTGAGCCGAGTTTCTTACCATTCAATTCGGGACGGGTAACGACAATACGCTGCGAAATCAATTCACTATCAATCGCATTCCAGTCAATGTCCTCTTTATTCCAATCCGTATTTTCCTGTTCACCAAAAAGCACGGTCAAGGCCAAAGCATCTTTCTCCGCAGTTACCACCAGCAAACGGTCACCTTCCTTCAATATCTTGTCAGAAGTCGGAATACTTACATGTCCGTCACGCCATAAGCGGGAGATGACAAACTTCGGGTAACTCATGCGAGCTATATCCTTGATGCTTTTATTGAAAATAGCAGGATTGTGTACTTGAAACGCTGCAATGTAGGTTTTGTTCGCATCGTCTTTCTCTTTTATCTCCAAATCTTCTTTGCGAACCAGCACTTTGCGAATTAATAAAACGGCAAGGATTACACCAACCACCCCCATCGGATAGGCTACCGCACATCCTAAAGCAGGAGTACTGCTGTCCATTCCCATCTGTTTCAATGTTTGTTGTGCGGCTCCCAACGCCGGAGTATTCGTAGTTGCTCCACAAAGGATACCGACCATATCAGGAAGAGAGACACCTGTCGCATAACTGGCCACCACCGTCAACAACGTTCCCAACAGCACAACTCCCAATGCCAGCATATTCAATGTCACCCCTCCTTTGCGGAAAGAGCTAAAGAAACCGGGACCGACTTGCAAACCGAGAGAATAAACGAAAATGACCAGTCCGAAACTTTCTGCGTAGTTCAACATCTGCGGATCGACCGAAAGCCCGAGATGGCCGGCGAGGATGCCTGCAAAAAAAACAAAAGTGACTCCCAGGGAAACTCCCCAGAAATGCACTCTTCCCAAGCCCAGACCAATGGCAGAAATCAATGAAAGTACCACAACAGCCTGTAAGGCAGAATGTTCGAGAAATAGACTATATAACCACTCCATGTATATAAAAACTAATAGGGCGCAAAGATAAAAACTATTTAGTCCGGTTCAAAACTTTTAAGCTTTCATTTCGCGCCCTATTTATACCCTGAATCATATATCCTGAAATCTTATTGATTACCCTTTCACTTCGTTACCTATTATTTTGTTCCTAATACCTGCTATATTTCTATCTTTACAATCTTATCCTTTCTCTTTTTACCCACATCTTGTTATCCTTCCAACGATGCTTTTTTACCTGTTTCTTCCTTTACGCTTACCTATTTCTTTATCTTTTCCTAATTTCTTAACCTTTTCTTATTTCTTCCTGTTTCACGTTTCTTCTTGTTTCACGTCTCATCTTTTCCCTTGAAACTCTACAAAATTATTTCGTCCGTCCAAATAACCGCTTAGCCTGTTTCCACCGATGTACACATCATCCAGGTATGAAACATCATTCGGTCCGTATGACATACGAATGGAAGTCTGCGCATAATTCTCCCAGCTCCAACGGAAATTATATTCATACTGTTCTACTGCTCCGTTAGGATATTCCACCCGTATATAGTCAATTCCTGTACGATCTAAAAAGAAATCCAGTTCCTGACGGCAATAGTTACCGTCCATGTCCCGGTAGAAACTAACCCAGGTACGGCTACATAAATCAGCCGAACGATTATAGTACCCTGCACCATTATTATCATCATCATAGAAACTGTCTATTTCCACTTCGCAAGAGGTAAAACTTACCATCAATATAGCCATCAAAGCCAAACCGAAGTATTTAAATGTGTTCGTTTTCATATTCCTTTATTTTTAACGGTTCTCTAATTATTATCTATCATTTATCTTTCGATAGAACAAAAGTAGGGAATGAATTTTCCTCATGAAACTGAAAACTCCTACTTATCGGGAGGAAATTGCCTAAATCTAGGGGTAAATCCTCCCAATGAAGTCTATTTCAAAGAATTCTTGTATCTTTGCCTCCTGCTAACAACACATGAAAATCATCTGTCGCATGAAGTCAATCAAATCCCATATCACCCAACTGCTGAAATCCCTCAATGAGGGAGTATTCGAAAAAGAACATACCATCGCACTCTCCCTATTATCTGCCATGGCAGGTGAAAGTATCTTTCTATTGGGCCCTCCGGGAGTAGCCAAGAGCTTAGTGGCGCGCAGGCTTAAGCTGGCTTTTAAAGATGCGGATGCTTTTGAATATCTGATGTCCCGTTTCAGTACACCGGATGAAATATTCGGCCCCGTCTCCATCTCAAAATTGAAAGATGAAGATACATACGAACGTATTACAAAAGGATACTTGCCGACAGCATCGATTGTCTTCCTGGATGAAATTTGGAAAGCCGGTCCTGCTATCCAAAATTCTCTTTTGACGGTAATCAATGAAAAGATATATCGCAACGGGCAGTTTACGGTGCGTGTTCCTCTGAAAGCGCTGATTGCCGCGTCCAACGAACTACCCGCAAAAGGTGAAGGACTGGAAGCCCTATACGACCGTTTCCTGATCCGCCAGTTTGTCGGATGCATTGAACAGGAATATGCTTTCGACCAGATGATTTCTTCTACACGGGAAGTAGAACCTGAAATCCCGGCAAAACTCCAGGTAGACGATGAATTATACAATCAAATACAAGCTGAAAGTGAGAAAGTAGGTATCCACTATACCATCTTCGAGCTGATTCACAATATCAAACGAGAAATCGAACAATATAATACAGGGCGGGATGAAAACACCCCTCCGATCTATATATCCGACCGCCGTTGGAAAAAAATAGTAGGTCTGCTCCGCACCTCGGCCTATCTGAACGAATCTCCGGGAATTCACTTCTCCGACTGCTTGCTGATGAGTGCCTGTCTGTGGGATGAAGTTTCGCAGCTCCCCATCATCGAAAACATAGTGGAACAGTCGATTGCACGGGGAATCAATACATATTTATTGGGAGAAAAACGACTGGAACAGAAACTGGATACGCTGAAAGAAAACATGAAGTCCGAACACAGCCTACGGGAACTTAGCGATCCGGGAATCCAGGTAGTAGATACCTTCTATCATCGCATAGAAGGTTACCACATTGCCGGAAATTTACTCATCTTTGCTTCGGACTACCAGTCTTTGAGGAAAGACAGTAACCGATTGTTTTATATTCAGCAGGATAAATTCCGTCCGGTCAACAAAATCCTGAAAGCTTATGATTTTGTAAAGAACAGAAATATCGCACAAAAGAATATTTATTCCCTCCGAAAAGGGAAACGATCCGTTTTCGTCAACAATCAAGAGTATCCACTACTATGTTATGATAATTGCGAACCTTTGCCAACACAGCAGGGCGACAGCACTCCGTTCGAATTTACATTGCAGGAAGTGATAGATTTACTTCACCAAATGGAGGTAGAATATAAAACAATCTCCGAGCGGGAAACAGCATATACAAAGGAACATCTTTTCTTAAGCTCATCGCAAAAAAGCAAGATTAAGCGAATCTTAGGGGAGACTGCACATATCATAGAGAATTACCGGAACGAACTTCGTATCATCGCTCATGCCCATGAACAAGAGAACAGAGAGTATTAGGCTCAAACACCTGCAAGACATTTATTACGAAAAATTGCAGGGAATAGCCTATGATGTGTATGACGAACAACTACACAATCTGATTATCCGCCCCGAAGAACTGGATGCGGACATTCACCTGTATTTTCGTCACACACAACCCTCCCTGCAAGATTTCTACTCCCGTTATGCATCGCAATGGGAATACTTTCATGAAATGAATGAAGCATCGGACGCAAAGTTTCTTCAATTCCTGAAAAACAGCGCATACCCCTTCTCCATGAAATATCACCTGGTAGACCTCAACGTAAAATACTACCTCCAACGTTTTGATGCAATCAGCCCGCGTTCCAAAGAATGGAAAGCGCTACGGACTCTCTTTTTCGACAAGTGGCATACGCTGCTCTCGAACAATGAGTTCAACTATCAGATGAAACATATCGAGCAACTCTGTGAGGATTTCTACCGTATTCAACTGGCATTAGCCAAAAATCTTCCGGTACGCGGTAGCTCACGCCTCGTCTGGCTACTTCGCAATCATAAACAGATAGCGGAACAGATTTTAGAATACGAAGAAACGATCAAACGAAATCCCGTTATCCGCGAACTGGTAGAAATCTTAGGCAAGAAACATCAAAGTAGCCGGAAACGTTTCAAAATGACCGCAGGTATTCACCGGGAACAAATTATATCTCATGCCACCCGAAGCGATATTGCAGGCATTTGTGAAGGAAACGATTTGAATAGTCTTCTCCCTCTGGAATATTGTTATCTGGCGGAAAAGAGCCTGCAACCCATATTTTTCGAGCGTTTCATAGAGAAGAGACTACAAGTCATCGATTATCAATCGCACGAGAAGCAAACCATCAATGATAAGAAAACAGTAGGAAATGAAGTTTCCGAAGAAGCTGAAGGCCCTTTCATCGTTTGCCTGGACACTTCCGGTTCTATGGCAGGCGAACGGGAAAGAATCGCGAAATCTACTCTACTTGCCATTGCCGAATTGACAGAAGTACAACATCGGAAATGTTACGTCATCCTTTTTTCCGATGATATCGAGTGTATTGAAATAACCGATTTAGGGAGTAGTTTCGATCGCCTTGTCGATTTTCTAAGCCAATCTTTTCATGGTGGCACAGATATGGAACCAGTCATCACACATGCTTTGCGAAAGATCAGCGAAGAAGGATATATGGAAGCAGACATCATCACCGTATCGGATTTTGAGATGCGTCCAGTCGATAAACCGCTATCCCAGTCCATAGAACATGCAAAAGCAAAACAGACAAAGATGTATGCCATTTCTTTAGGAGGCAAAAGTGCCGAGACCAGTTATCTGAAATTATGTGATAAATATTGGGAATATAGTGTTCAAAATGCTGAAAGTCTTAATAAAAATAGAATTGAAGAATCAAATATTTAATCAATGTTATAAAACATCTCTTTTTTCTTGTTTTATTTGCAAATTCGACAGAAGTCCGTATATTTGTACTGTGTTTTTCATAGTATTAGATTTAAGGTTAACAAAAGATTGGCTGTCTGGGATAGATAGCCTTTTTTTATGCTTGTAAGTCAGATACGGATCAGGAAGACTAAAACAACGAATATTGGTTATCCCGCAGACTCTTCATCTCCCGTTCCTTTACTATATCATCTTCGGATAAATGACCGATGAGCAACGGCGAGTTTTTATCATGTTTCTTCATATTATATGCTGCTGTATTGTAATTGCCCTTGATGGCATAGCAATAAACACATCCGTTCAGACAACTTTCATAAGTCCCGATATCAATACTTTCGATACAGTTGCAGATATTACGCTGGTTTTTATCCTTTTGAGCAAGGATAGGATAACCGGTGATCTTTTCAATCAGCCTTTTATCAATGCACAAGCCGCTGGGAATACCCAAATGTCTTAAATCTACCTTGACGGTACAAGTGTCCAGCTGTATACCGGGATAAATATCTATTGTCTTTTTAAAGGAGACGGCCATTTCTTCTATTTCCTCTTTGGTCAGCGGATTGATGTTGAATGGTTGTATCGAGTTTCGGATATGGGGGTAATGGTCTATAAATCCCAGCATACATTTTGAGGTATGGTCTTTGAGTTCATGGGCAATCCGGGCGAATGCTTCCTGGTGGAAAGAAACGTTGTACTCCTCATTCGTCAGTATCGGATCATATCTCCAAATCATTTTTTCTCTGCCAATTTTGTCTGCCAGCTTTTTAAAGGTATCAATTCGTTTATCGATAGATGGCAAACGATTCTCCAATTTTTCTCCGTAAGGGTTGAGTGTAAATTGGAAGTAATAGTTGTAATCCTGTAATTTATCCAGCTGGTTAAGCATCGGGGCCGGGTTCTTGGTCCAGAATACGAAACAATCAACCACAGCAGGAGATAAGGAAATCCTGCTAATCATTTTCGGATGATAAGGATTGGGCACTAATACATATCCTTCTTTTATCCGGTTGAAAAACCATTGAGAATAGAATGCCGGAATATCTGTCCGGCGGCTGGCACTGATTATCATAGTTCAAAGTTACGAAAAAAAACAATGTCGTTTCCATGATTAGCCTTTTTTTCTATTCTTACTTATCCGGGGAGCAACTTATGTGAATGAATATGTTAAATGTTAACGGATGAAGTCTGAAATGTTAATGCGATTCTCGGAGTATTAAACCCTGTTATAATATCGTCTGTTTAGGCGCTGAAATTTGCTATTTATCTGAAATATGGTACCTTTGTACTGTGTTTTTTTCATAAGTATTAGATTTAAGGTTAACAAAAGATTGGTTGCTCGTGATGAGTAGCCATTTTTTGTTTTTATACACGTTGGTTGTTTATTCCTTAATCATCGTTAGCAGCATTTTAAATTTCTCCACTACACTTCTCGAATATGCATTGTTTGTCTATAACAAAAAACGATTTTTATTGTTATAGTACGAAAGACTTAATAAACGAACCATTATGAAGAAGAATATTTTATTTTTCGGAGCACTTGTAGGTGCTCTCTTGTTGGTTTCTTGTTCGGGAGGAAACAAGAAACAGGCTGCGTCCTCTGTCACTTCGGAGGAATTGGACAATGCCAGTAAGGTGATAGACTATTATCATACATCGCTTATCGTGTTGAGGCATGTAGCCAATGCGAAAGACATAAATGCAGTTTTGGGATATATGGAACAGACAGGAGAAGTTCCTGAAGTATCTCCGATTGCACCACCTGAAGTATCTGCCAGAGATACAGCGGAATTGATGGATCCGGGAGATTATTTTAATATAGAAGTCCGTCAGAATCTGAAGCAGAGTTATCGAGGACTTTTCAGTGCAAGGACGCAATTCTATGATAATTTTAATAAATTCCTCTCTTACAAGCAGGCAAAAGAGACTGCAAAGATCGGCAAGCTCCTCGACGAGAACTATCGGCTTAGTGTAGAAATGTCGGAATATAAACAAGTGATCTTTGATATTCTAAGCCCTCTGACAGAACAAGCTGAAAAAGAACTGCTTGCCGATGAACCGTTGAAAGATCAAATCATGGCCATGCGTAAGATGTCCGGCACCGTGCAAAGCATCATGAATCTCTATTCACGCAAACATGCGCTGGATGGTATGCGTATTGATATGAAGATGGCCGAACTGAAGAAAGAACTCGAAGCTGCAAAGAAACTTCCTGCTGTCACAGGGTATGATGAAGAACAGAAGAATTATTATAGCTTCCTGACTTCCGTAGAATCGTTTATGAAAGATATGCAGAAAGCCAGAGATAAAGGTAGCTATTCCGACGAGGACTATAATGCGATGTCGGAGGCCTACGAATACGGACTTTCCGTTATCTAAAGAATCTTCCTCTGTTTGAATGTGAGCTACAATCATGCTCTTTCAAACAGAGGATGTTTTTTTATTAAGAAAAGGTTTGCCGTCTTTTCAATTGTACCTTATTCTCAAATAAGGATCCTGCCTTAAATCCTTATCTGTTTATCATTCCGGCATATCTGTTCTTAATAGGACGACTCCCTAATTTATAAAAAGTCCTTTTTTTACTATACCTCTTTAAACAGGAGCTTTACTTTTGCATTTGAATTAAGAAATAATATCTTTGCTCTATGCAATCATTTCAACTCATAAAACCCTGTTTGGCGCTTGCTCCATATATACGGCATTACTGGATATTGCAAGACGATTCAGTGACTCCGGTTTCCGAACGGACTCTGCCTATTGGCTGTATGCAACTGGTATTTCATAAAGGGAAACAACTCCTTTTGTTGGGCGAGTCGGAACTACAACCTCAATCCTTCATTTCCGGACAATCGGTCGGCTTCTCGGATGTACAGTCGACGGGTAGGATAGAAATGATTACTGTTGTTTTCCAGCCTTATGCAGTCAAAGCATTGTTTCATATTCCCAGCCATCTGTTTCACGGACAAAATGTAGATACCGATGCGATGGAAGATGTAGAACTGTCGGATTTGGTGAAACAGGTCACTGACACTTCTGATAATGCCGTTTCTATTCGTTTGATAGAGCAGTTTTTCCTTCGTCGTTTATACACCCTTCCGGAGTATAACCTCAAGCGGATGTCTGCTGTGTTTCATGAAATAAACCTCCAACCGCAAATCAACATTGCTCATCTGTCGGAAACGGCCTGTTTGAGCAGTAAGCAGTTTGGACGTATCTTTGCCGATTATGTCGGCACTACTCCCAAAGAATTTATTCGCATTGTCCGTATGCAGCGGGCATTGTCAATGTTGCAGCAGGATGCCACTATCCCTTTTGTACAAGTAGCTTATGAATGTGGTTTCTCCGATCAGTCTCACATGATAAAGGAATTCAAACTCTTTTCCGGTTACACCCCTGCCGAGTATCTTTCTGTCTGCGCTCCTTATTCCGATTATTTCTCCGAACTTTAAAGATGTCCCTTTTTTCCTATCAGGCTTCCTCGTGTTGCCCTACTTTTGCAGTGTCTTTGCAAAGGCTTAGTAGTAACGATAAAAAAGAAACGAAATGAAAAAACTAATTGCATTTTTTGAGATTCCTGCTTCCGATTTCCATCGGGCTGTCGATTTTTACGAAACAGTATTAGGTATGCAACTTCCGACTTTTGAATGTGAAACAGAAAAAATGGCTTGTTTCACAGAAGAAGGTGAAACCGTCGGTGCTATCTCTTATGCTTCAAATTTCGACTTTCTTCCTTCAACGCATGGAGTGCTTATCCATTTCAACTGTGAGGATATAGAACAGACCTTGGAAAAAGTACTTCTGAAAGGAGGGAAAGTAGTCATTCCCAGAACAAAGATTGAGGCGGACGGCAAAGGATGGTTTGCCGTATTCACTGATAGTGAAGGAAACCGGATTGGCATTTATGCAGAAAAATAACAGGTAGGAGAGAGGAAGGCAGCCTGTTATAGCATAATATGCTTTTAGATGCGGATAACGCAAAATGACACGGATAAGAAGATTATAAATCTGCTAAATCCGTGTCATCCGCGTCTAAAAGATAGACTTATCAGGGTTTTGCACTGTCCCCCAAAAAAAGTCAGACGTTAAATCACATCTTTATTCATTCTCTTTATTCCGCCATTTGTCTGTCCGCATTATTCTACCGGAATATAAATTTCCGTCAACAACTCTTCGGGAGCAGTGTCGCATGGATTGTTCAGATAACGTTCCGCGCTGGCTTCATCCCGCAGCGTACATTCCATTTCGGGCAGACACTTTCCGTAAATCGTATCATACACAGCTTGCAAATTGTCATACGGACCTTTATACAAGAAGATAGCATAACGTCCGGCTGGGATCACCTTAAATCCGACATCACTTTTGGGGGCTACCTTTACAGGCATTACCATACATACGTCTGTACGCAGTTTTTCTGCCGGTGTCACTTTCGGATCATCGTGATAGATGCAAAGCGGGCTGAAATCTCCCATCGGCAACTGTTGTTCTTTGATGAATTGGAATAAACGGCCCCAGGTGCCACCGTAATCATTCAGTTTGTAATCGCCGGTGAGACGGATATAAATCACATTCCGTTCGGAAACGTTTTTGATCTCTCTTTTTAGTTCCAGGTCTGGCCTAATAATCGCTGGTTTCATAATTACAAAGTTTTTATTGTTTCTATACTCTAAAGGTGAAATGCCATAAAATTGCTTGAACACTTTCGACAACGAAGAAGGAGAAGAGTAACCAATCCGATAGGCTATGTCGGCAATCGGAACATCCGAGTAGCGGAGTAGACGTGCGGCAGCTTCTGTCCGCGTCCGGACAATAAACGTACCAATCGGTTCACCGAGAAAAGCTTTCATGATCCGGTGAAAGTAAAAAGGAGAAAAGTTTGAAATTCTGGCCAGAGATTTTAAATCAATGTCTTCTCCCAAATGTTGGTTGATGTATTCCACTACAACATTTACGCACTTTTGATATTCTTCTTTCGTTGTTTTTTTCTGTTGCATAACTTATTCTGGTATTTCACTCCGCAAAGGTATTGGTAAAAAAGCGAAATGACTTGTCCGATATTGCGGAAATGTCAATTTCCTATTTTCTTTCTGTGATTGCCCGATTCCTGTTTTGAGAATTTATTTTGATATATAATGTTCCTTTTAGTGGTGTTATGGTACGAATTATTACCAAGTTTTTAATCACTAGACGCGAAATTGATTTCTTTGCTGTCTCTTATACACATCTGACGCTGCCGACGAATAGAGAGG
>ERZ1027014.1007-NODE-1007-length-10556-cov-6.099895_pt1 | contig 10556 bp, 10 predicted proteins | sample MGYA00519287_ERZ1027014 | MGnify/ENA primary metagenome ERZ1027014 (study PRJEB26926, sample SAMN06164698) | human gut metagenome | biome: ENVO:00009003; feature: ENVO:2100002; material: ENVO:00002003 | host: Homo sapiens | place: USA | collected 2012 ...
CCTCTCTATTCGTCGGCAGCGTCAGATGTGTATAAGAGACAGCCATAAGGAGTGAGTGCGCTAAATGCCTCTTCGGGTTTAATGATACCTGCATAAATTTGTGCGTTCAGTAAAATGCCGCCATGAGCAAAGATCGCGACTTGTTCATACGGTTTTTGGCGAAGCTCGTCTAGAAAACCGGCAACACGCCGGTATTGATCTTCAAAAGATTCTCCATTGGTCGCTTTTACATGCAGATAATCTGCATACCATCTTTCCAAGTTAGCGTCGGCAATTTCATCGAACCGATGCATTTCCCAATCTCCGAAGTTTAGTTCTTTCAAGCGGTCGTCCCGTTCTGCATCCGGGTAGCCGCAAAAGGTAGCCAGGCGTACACAACGGGTTAACGGACTGGTATAAACTTTATCAAAAGATAAACCTTGTAAATTGGCTGCCGTTTGAGTTGCCTCCGTTTCAAAAGTCGGCTTTAAGGGTACATCCGTCTGTCCGTAACAAACACCTTGCGGAACATCAACAGCAGTATGACGCATTAAGTATATTACCATAGGTTTGTATAGATTAAGTTTATAGTTAGATAAAAAGAAAACTCACATAATAGGAAAGTCGCTCCGCAACAATCACCGGTATATCCTTGCAGGCGTCTGCGCATGAGTGACATTAAAAGGATGAACATCATAGCAGGAGCGATGGCTGCCCACCAGTATCCTTTATCCAGTAATAAAAGCATAGGCAGGGTTCCGGCCATAAAAGCGGATAATAAAATACCTGGACTCATACGGTCATATATGACCTTCGCTTTCGATTCTTCTTCTTTACGGGCGTATGGAAGCGTGTTGATGATTTGTGCGGCACAAAACTTGCTCCAGGCATCTCCGCTTAGTATGGCCGCACATGCCAAGGGTACAGAAAGTGTGGTGAGTATATTCCACATCAATCCATAATAGAATAATAATCCGAGCACTCCGTATGTGCCGATATGTGAATCCTTCATGATAGACAGAATCTTGTCACGTGATGTACCGCCCCCGAAGCCGTCGCAGAAGTCTGCCAATCCATCTTCGTGTAAAGCACCCGTTGCTAGTAACCGGGCGGCCAGCGCCATGAGCACAGCTATCTGTACAGGTAGAAATTCTGCAGTGATCCATAGAGTGCCTGCCATGATACCTCCTGTCAGCCATCCTACAAAGGGCCAGTAATCCACTACTCGTTTAAAGTAAACAGGTGGTACATTAGCTATTTTCCAAAACGGAAGGCGTGTGAAAAAAATGAGGGAGGCAAGCAGTTTCATGGTTAAAAATATTTAGTGATGGCGGCATGGGCGAAATTGTCCATCTCATTCATCATGTTTACAGAGGAAACGACGATAGGATAAGCGCATATCGCTCCTGTTCCTTCTCCCAAGCGGAGACCTAAATTTAATAAAGGGCGCACTTTCATGGCATCCAATACTAGTTTATGACCGATTTCATCTCCCTGATGTCCGAATATGGCATACGAGAGAACTTCCGGATGAAGTTTTGAGGCGGCTAGAATGCAATTGGTCATGATGAAGCCGTCCACTAGAATAATCATTCTTAATTCTGCTGCCCGGAGCATGCCGCCTATTGCCATAACCATTTCATATCCTCCGAACCAAGCGATGATATCTTTTACGGAACCGTTACCGGTATAATGGTTAACCGATTGTTTCAATACATTATATTTATGACGGATACCTTCTGAATCCAGTCCGCTTCCTGCACCCACACATTGCTCTAATGAGATTCCTGTCAGCAAATGCATCCAGATAGAAGAAGGGGAGGTATTACCAATACCCATTTCGCCAAAGCTGACCACATTGCAACCGTCTGCATGAATCATATCCGTTATCTTTGCTCCACGTTCCAGGCATAATTCCATTTCTTCCATACTCATAGCGGGGCCTTTTAGAAAACTGTGCGTGCCACGTCCTACGCTACAGTTGATAATGCCTTTCTCGTAAGGAAGATCGTAATCGACCCCTGAGTCTACTAATACAAGCTTAAAACCATGTTGGCGGCATAAAAAATTAACTCCGGCACCTCCATGCAAAAAATTACTTAGTTGTTGCCAAGTGATTTCTTTGGGAGACTTGCTTACCCCTTCTTCTACTATACCATGATCGGCTGCAAAAAGTACGTTGTGCGGATGGCTTAATGTAGGGGAGAGGGTTTGTTGGATTAATCCGATTTGCAATGCAAGATCTTCCAGAACACCCAATGAACCTTTGGGCTTTGTCAAATTGTTGATTTTGTCTATCAATGCCTCCCGAAAGCTTTCATCGGGATACTCAATATGAAAGTTTTTCATTGTATTTATTATTTTATAGGAACAGGAATTCCTGATACCATCAAATATACTTGGTCTGCTTTTGAAGCTATATATTGATTCATCCAGCCCTGTAAATCTGTAAAGCGGCGTTGAATGGCGTTTTCGGATACTGCTCCGGAACCTATTTCATTGGTTACGAAAATAAAAGTGGCATCTTGCCGGATAAAATTATCAAACTCCTGTTTGACTGCCTGTAATGCAGCCTCTACATCCGCATCCAAATCAAAGAAAAAGTTGGTACACCATAAGGTGACACAATCAATCAATACTACATTATCCTTTACTTGATGGCGGCTTAGTTCTTTTTCTTCTTCTATATTCGTCCATTCCGATCCGCGTCTTTCTTGATGTTTGATAACGCGTTGGCGGAATTCTTCATCCCAAATACGGGAAGTAGCTATATAAACGGGAGTGGGTGATAAGCTTAATGCCAATTTCTCCGCGTATGAACTTTTTCCCGAACGTTGGCCTCCTGTGATTAAGATAATACGTTTCATTGTTCTACTTCTCGGTGGCACGCAGAATCAGCGTAGTCGCACCTAATGTGATGATAGCGCCTTCCTCGATTCGTATCCGGTCCTTGTTCCCCAAAATCTCGTTCATCAGAAATGTTCCTGTAATGCTGTCATTATCACGCAGGGTATAAATGATTTCCCCTTGTTTGTTGCGTTTCACATTAATGATACAATGCCGTCTGTCCATGCTCGGATCTGATGTTTCGATGGGAATATCCACTTCAGTGCCTTTGCTTCTGCGTCCTATCAGGTTGTCACCTTCCATCAGGGGTAATACTTGTTTGTATCCGAATACATTTTCTACTACTACGATACTTCCAAAATCCTCTTTATTGGCTTGTTCGTCCAATATTTCTTCTTTACGGGTTGCTTTCAGTTTGGACTTTCCGATACGGATGCTGAATTGTTTTTTACAATGGTCACATACAAAGACCAACGACTGGCCTTCTGTATATTTGGTTTCATCAAAAGTTATATAGTTGTCACATTTGGGACACAAAACTCTTTTCATAAAAAATAATCTTGTTTATTTAGAACTCAATATCCATGCATTCTTGAATGCATCATTTTGTTTCAGTTCATTTAATTTCTTATAAGCAGCGGCTTTATCTGCAAAGTTGCACAAAGACAGGCGATAACGTCCGTTACCTTCTATGATTGTTACATCCTTATATCCTTTTTGCTTGTACTCATTAAGTACTTGCTGCGCGTCATTGGCTGTCGGTAAACTGGATACGATGATATAATAATTATTTTTTTTACTGCTCGAAGGTGTTGCTGTTTCTTTCTTCTCAAGGGCAGGTTTACTTACAGCGACAGGCTTGGCAACTGGCTGTTCTGTACTGTTCAAATTTGCTGCAACAGCATTCTTGGGTACTGCTTCTTGTGCTTTTCCTACCTTTTCTACTTTTACAGTTACAGGTTTCAACGTGTTTTGATTATTTTTGATATTCGTCTTCTTGGGTTGCTGCGGTCTGGAAGGAACGGTTATCAAGGTCGTTGCCAAAGATTGGGAACGAATGGCGTCAAACAGACCATCCGTACCTAAAGAAGCATAATTACCTTTGTCCACATATGTGTTCTCTACCGGAACAGACAAGAAGAAAAATAAGACTACAGCTATTGCCACAGCTACTGCATTTCCTATCCACTGACGTTTGAAACGTACTGTTCTCTTTCTTTTTTCTTGTTGGGGAAGTAATTCTCTGGTTGTTGCAGACGTTGTTGAAGTAAGATATTCTAATCTGGTGATAGAAAACGAACTAAGTCCGTATAAGGTAGGTGATAATGCACCGTCCTCATTGGGATGAAACTCGTATGTGCTATGAATATTATAATGTAAGACCCCTATACCATGCATTTCTGCACATCCGTTTTGGTATAGTTGTTCTTTCAATCCGGCTACTTCTTCTTCTATCATGCGTGTGGCATCAGGAAAATCGGTGTGATGAGCTTGCATATACGATTGAGCTAATAAACCATCGTTTATAGTCAATTGGGGATTGAAACCAATAGTACGTACAGGGGGAAGATAAAGATTTTCCTCCTTGATATACCGTGCCGGTTGATAGTGCGCTATAAAACCGCCAAAGTCTGGAATAATCACACAGTCATTTTCCAGTAACAGAATTTCTATATGTCTAGCCAATTCAATCATATCGCAAAATTAGCATTTTTATTCCGTTTCAGCGCAACTTTTATGGAAGAAAATAACAACTCACTCATAATTTATTGTAATTTTGCAGCGAAAAAGTTAGACTAACGAATTAAATAAAATGAATATAGCGATTGTAGGGACCGGGTATGTAGGACTTGTTACCGGAACATGTTTTGCCGAAACTGGCGTAGACGTAACTTGTGTAGATGTAAATGCGGATAAGATTGCTAATCTGCAACAGGGTATTATTCCTATTTATGAACCGGGATTGGAAGATATGGTCTTGCGTAATGTAAAGGCTGGACGTCTTCATTTCACCACTTCTTTAGAGAGTTGTCTGGACAATGTGGATATTGTGTTCAGTGCAGTGGGCACTCCTCCTGATGAAGACGGAAGTGCCGATTTGCGTTATGTGCTTGAAGTTGCCAAGACGATTGGTGCTAATATGAAGAAATATACCTTGGTCGTGACCAAGAGTACGGTGCCTGTGGGTACGGCACGAAAAGTAAAAGCGGTCATCCGAGAGGAATTGGAGAAAAGAGGGGAGTCGATAGATTTCGATGTGGCTTCTAATCCGGAATTTTTGAAAGAAGGTAATGCTATCGACGACTTTATGAGTCCGGACCGTGTAGTAGTGGGCGTAGAGTCGGAAAGGGCTAAAAAACTGATGACCAAGCTCTATAAACCTTTCATGCTGGTTAACTTCCGCGTTATTTTCATGGATATTCCTTCTGCCGAGATGACTAAATATGCGGCAAACTCCATGTTGGCCACCCGTATCAGCTTTATGAACGATATTGCCAACTTGTGCGAACTGGTGGGAGCTGATGTAAATATGGTACGTGACGGAATAGGTTCCGACAGTCGTATCGGGCGTAAGTTCTTGTATCCGGGATGCGGTTATGGTGGCTCTTGTTTCCCGAAAGATGTGAAGGCGTTGATTAAGACTGCCGAGCAGAATGGTTATTCCATGCAGGTGTTGAAAGCGGTGGAAGATGTGAACGAGAATCAGAAAGGCATTTTGTTCGAGAAACTGGTAAAGGTATTCAATGGAGATTTGAAAGGCAAAACAGTGGCTTTGTGGGGACTTGCATTCAAGCCCGGTACGGACGATATGCGTGAGGCTCCGGCTTTGGTACTTATTGAGAAATTGAAACAGTCGGGTTGCAATGTCCGCGCATACGATCCTGCTGCTATGGATGAGTCCCGCCGCCGGATAGGAGAGTCGGTTTATTATGCGCACGATATGTATGATGCGGCTCTTGATGCGGATGCGTTGATTCTGGTAACCGAGTGGAAAGAGTTCCGTCTTCCTACCTGGGGAGTAATCAAGAAGGCGATGAAACAGCCTGTAGTGCTTGACGGACGAAATATTTATGATGGTGACGAACTACAGGAAATGGGGTTTGTTTATCATTGCATCGGTCGATAAATAAAATAGAGAGAATAACCATGTACAAACGTTTTTCGATAATAATGTTGGCTGTTGCGCTGTCTTCTTGTGGAACTCCGCAACAAAAAGCATCCGCCCTGGAAGAGAACAAGGAGGCAAAATCTTTGTTGGAAGGTATATGGTTGGACGATAATACGGAAACGGCATTACTGAGGGTGAAAGGCGACACCCTGTTTTATGCAGATGCCGCTACAGCTCCCGTTGCTTTTAAAATTATAGGCGATTCGTTGATTACGTATGGTGCACGGACTAATGGTTATAAGATTGAGAAGCAGGAGGAGCATACTTTTTGGTTTCATTCGGCTGTGGGAGATGTGATACGTCTGCATAAGTCTGATACAGAGAATGATTCTCTGGCATTTATCCACACTCGGGAAATCCCTGTTTATAACGAAGTTATTAAGAAAGATTCGGTGGTGATATACGATAATGTCCGTTATCGCGGATATGTGTACATTAACCCGTCAAAGATTAAAGTAATGCGTCCGGGAGTTTCGGAGGAAGGACTTGGGGTGGATAATGTATATTATGACAATATCATACACATTTGCGTGTATGAAGGCAGGAAGAGTCTTTATGCCAAAGATATCACCAAGCAGATGTTCAAGGGGGTGGTTCCGGATGATTTCTTGCAATGGGCTATATTGTCGGATATGGATTTTATGGGCGTCGATTCTAAAGGGTATCATTATCAGGCCACGGTATGTGTACCTGACGGCGCATCTTGTTATATGGTCAATATCACTGCTGGCAAGGATGGAGGACTTGCATTCGAGTTGGTAAGGTAGTCGTGGCTATGTCATTTTTTCGTTTAGCGATTACTATTTGGTCGCTATCATGCTCTATAGAGAATACCCCGAAAAATCCTTCAAAAGCTTCAGCCTGCTCGCAAATGCCCTGCCTGTCGGTATTCCGGCTGAAGGATTGGGCTCGGGAATTCTTCAGCTGGAGATTGGAATCCTTCAGGCGGATTGGTGGTTCTTCCGATTCTTGGGGAATCGGTTTTCCTGAAGGATATTTTTCGGCTGAAACATTTCACAATGCATATCCTTCAGTCGGAATGCCGATGGGCAGGGCGTTTGCGGAATAGCTGAAAGATCTGAAGGAAAAATAAGGTGTTTCGGCATGTAGATGCCGTTATGGAAAAAACAACAGGTCAAATTTTAAAAAGCTCTTGTTCTTTCAATGAAAACGTCTTGTTCTTTTTTTTAAAGACCTTGTTCTTTTCTGAAAGGAACAAGACGTTTGAAAGGTTAGTAACGTGCATACCGGAAGGTTAGTAACGTGTCACCTCATACGTTACTAATGTGTGGGTTGTAAGGTTAGTAATGTTACAGGTGAAAGATTATATATCCTACAAGCAATACATATAATGGATGTTTGTGATTGCCCCGCATCTATTTTGCAGAGAGCCATGAAGTGACTTTCTTCATAAAATAAAATTGGAGGAAAACAAGTCCGTCTTCCTCCAATGATTTTTAGATATCATCTCTTCCGTCTATTCTTTTGGGGTGTTTCTTCTATTATTGGCACCGGGCGTACCGTTCTTTTTCCCCTTATAATTGCCTTGTTTTCTGGAACTGCCACCTTTGTGATTGCTACGACCGGCGCCACTTCGCGGGTTGTATTCGGGCGCTTCTCCCAATTCCTCGGGAATCGGGATTTTATAGATATTCCTACCCAAGAAATTTTCAATAGCTTTGAATTGGGTCTGCTCTTTCTCACTGACAAAAGTAATGGCGCAACCATCATGGTTGGCACGAGCTGTACGGCCGATGCGGTGTACATAATCCTCGCTGTCATGTGGTACATCGTAGTTGATTACCAAACGAATATCGTCAATGTCTATTCCTCGCGAAACAATATCGGTAGCAATCAGGATATTGATTCTGCCACTTTTGAATTCACGCATAATCTGTTCCCGCTGGGACTGCTCCAAGTCTGAATGCATTTCACCTACGTTCAGTTTCATCCGCTTGAATGCTTGTGTCACCTCCTTTACTTTCAATTTGGAAGAGGCAAAGATAATGACCCGTTCAGGTGTTTGATCCTGGAACAGGGATTGAATAATTCCCAATTTCTGGCGTTCATAACAGATATAAGCCGTTTGGATAATCTTTTCCGCAGGTTTTGAGACCGCTAATTTTATTTCTACCGGATTGTTTAAGATCGTTTTTGCCAATTGTTGTATTTTAGCCGGCATAGTGGCCGAGAACATGATGGTCTGACGTTCTTTCGGCAGATATTTCACTATTTGCATAATGTCATCCGAGAATCCCATATCCAGCATACGGTCCGCTTCATCAAGAATAAAGAAAGAAACTTTAGACAAGTCTACGTAACCTAGGCTGAGATGACTTATCAGACGTCCCGGAGTAGCAATGACTACATCGGCCCCCAAAGTTAAACCTTTCTTTTCTTGCTCGAAGCGCACACCATCGTTTCCTCCGTAAACAGCTACGCTGGATGCCGGTAGAAAATAAGAGAAACCTTCCATTTGCTGGTCTATCTGTTGCGCTAATTCGCGTGTGGGTGACATGATCACACAATTGATGGCATCTTCCGGATATCCGCCTTTGCTTAATTGATTAAGAACGGGCAAAAGGTATGCGGCAGTCTTGCCGGTTCCGGTCTGTGCCACTCCGATCAAATCTTTTCCTTCAAGAATGACCGGTATGGTATGTTCTTGTACAGGAGTGCATTCTTCAAATCTCATGGCATCTAATGCCTGAAGCACCCCTTCTTCTAAATTTAGTTCTGAAAATTTCATATATATAGTTACTTCTTTCTTTAGAGTTTGCCGCGTTCTTCCAGGTAAGAGTCCTTGAAACCTAGGAAATAGAGGACGCCGTCCAATCCGATCGTATTAATGGACTGTTGTGCGTTAGCCACTACTTTGGGTTTTGCATGGAATGCTATACCCAGGCCGGCTTCGGACAACATGGGTAAGTCATTCGCTCCATCTCCTACAGCAATAGTTTGTGCTATGTCCACACGTTCTACTTGAGCGATCAGTTTCAGCAGTTCGGCTTTACGTTTTCCGTCAACTACATCTCCCAGATATCTTCCGGTTAATTTGCCATTTACTATTTCCAGTTCATTGGCATATACGTAATCTATGCCGAATTTATCTTTCAGATAATTACCAAAATAGGTGAATCCACCGGATAGGATGGCTATTTTGTAACCATATCTTTTCAACACGAACATTAGACGTTCCACACCTTCGGTGATGGGAAGGTTTTCTGCGATTTCTTTCATTACGCTTTCATCCAGTCCTTTCAGCAAAGCCACCCGTTCTGTGAAGCTTTCTATGAAATCAATTTCTCCACGCATAGCTCGTTCTGTGATTTCTCGTACTTGGTCACCCACACCGGCGCGTTCGGCTAATTCATCTATACACTCTGTCTGTATCAATGTGGAATCCATATCGAAACAAATCAAGCGTCGCATACGTCGGTACATATTGTCCAGTTGGAAAGAAAAGTCCATTTCCAGGTCACTGCTCAGTTTCATTAACGCCTGTTGCATTTCTTCCCGTTGGTGGGGGGTGCCACGGACGGAGAATTCGATACAAGCCCGTACATTCGCTTTCCGCTCATCCAATGGAATACGCCCTGTAAGACGTTTGATAGCATCAATATTTAAACCTTGTTCCGCTAATATTCCTGTGACTGCTGCGATTTGTTTGGCTGTCAGCTTGCGTCCCAGTAAAGTCAGGATGTACCGGTTCTTGCCTTGCATATTTACCCATTCCTCATATTCTTCCACAGTAACGGGATAGAAACGGATATTGATGCCTAATGCGGAAGCTTTAAATAGCAACTCTTTCATGATATTACCTGAATCTTTTTCCTGGCTTTTGAATAAAATGCCTAATGACAGGGTGCTATGAATATCGGCCTGGCCAATATCCAAAATGGTAACATCATACTTTGACAAAATCTCCGTAATGGAAGCGGTTAATCCCGGCCGATCAAGACCGGTAATTCTGATTAAAATAAGTTCAGTATTATTATTCATACTTTGTGGTTGCTATTTACATATTGCAAAAGTACGTAAATAAATCCTTATCAGCTATATTTTCTGCATTCTTTTTTCTCGATGAAAAGGATGATTTTATGCTATATAACATATTTTTTGAGAAAAAATCTTGGAGTTGATTTCAAAACTCCTTACCTTTGTCGCAGATTTCTAATTTAAATGGTATTGATTATCAGTACTAAAGATAATGTTCCGGGTGGAAATCACTGTTTAAGGGCAGTCTCGGATAGTATTAACTAAGATCGAATTACATGATTAAAAATGTAAAGTGGATTTTTGTTGTATTAATCATTAGTTCCTTGATTTCGTTCTCATTTGTAGGGAAAGACACGCCGACAGAAGGATTGACGATAGGAGATAAGGCTCCGACTTTTACCATCTGTGGCGAAAAGCAACTGATTGACTTAAAGGATTTGAGAGGTAAATACGTGTTGCTTAGTTTTTGGGCCAGCTATGATGCTCCTTCGAGAGTGCAGAACGCCACCTTGAATCTGTCTCTTATACACATCTCCGAGCCCACGAGACCGTACTAGATCTC
>ERZ1027014.1009-NODE-1009-length-10549-cov-7.886697_pt1 | contig 10549 bp, 9 predicted proteins | sample MGYA00519287_ERZ1027014 | MGnify/ENA primary metagenome ERZ1027014 (study PRJEB26926, sample SAMN06164698) | human gut metagenome | biome: ENVO:00009003; feature: ENVO:2100002; material: ENVO:00002003 | host: Homo sapiens | place: USA | collected 2012 ...
GATTTGTATCGTGTGTTACTATTATAATGGTAACGCCTGTCTGACGGTTTAGCTGCTTGAAAACATCAAGCACCATCGCCGCCGTCTTGGTATCGACCGCACCCGTAGGTTCGTCCGCAAGGAGCAGGCTGGGATTGTTTGAAAGCGCTATGGCGATAGCCACTCGTTGCTGCTCACCGCCCGAAAGCTGACCGAGTACCGAGTTCTTTCTCGCTGAAAGCCCTACCATGTCGAGCAGTTCCTCCGCTCTCTCCCTTCGGTTCTTGTGTCCCGAAAGTAAAAGCGGCATTTCAACGTTCTGTATCGCCGTAAGATACGGTATAAGGTTTCTGGCGTTGTTCTGCCACACGAAACCGACCGTTTCTCTCTTATATTTTATAAGATCCTTTTCATCAAATTTAAGAAGATCCTTACCGTCAACGTAAAGACTTCCTGCCGAAGGCTTATCGAGCGCACCGAGCATATTCAGAAGCGTTGATTTACCGCTTCCGCTCGCACCGACAATGCCCATCAGCTCTCCACGCTCAACCGTGAGGTCAAGTCCCTGCAAAGCCATTACCTCAACATCGGTCGTCTTATATATCTTGACAAGGTTCTCACATTGCACCATCACATTTTCGGGCGGTGCAAGCATCATTCTATGAGGCATCACTCCACCTGCTTTCTGACGTCTGTAATGCGTCCGTCGTCAAGTGTATAAACCACGTCGCACTGCTCCATCATCGCAGTGTCGTGCGTTGTCATCACTATTGTAAGCCCGTCCGTATGTACAAGCTCTTTAAACAGATTCATAACCGCAAGTCCCGTAGGCATATCAAGCGCCGCAGTAGGCTCATCCGCAAATATCAACTTCGGCTTGTGCGAGATCGCCCTCGCTATCGCCACTCTCTGCTGCTCACCGCCCGAAAGCTCTCCGGGTCTGTGGTGCATACGCTTTTCAAGTCCCACTCTTACAAGGCATTCCTTCGCACGTTTTACACGCTCCGCATAAGGCATGCCCACAAGCCGCATTGCAAACTCAACGTTCTCGTACGCCGTCATTGTCGGTATAAGCGCTACAGACTGGAAAACAAACGACATATCGTTTCTTCTCAGCTTATCCATCTCCTTGTCGGAAAGACCCGTTATCTTCTTCCCGTCAAAGTAGACATCGCCGCCTGTAGGACGGTCAAGCGCTCCGAGTATATTTATCAGCGTGGTCTTGCCCGAGCCGGATCTGCCTCTCAGCACGACCAGCTTGTTCTTTTCCACATCGAGATTTATATCCTTCAAAGCGTCAACAGTGGTATTATCGTTTATTTTAAAGCTCCTGGAGATATTCTCCGCTCTTAAAATCGTTTCCATAGGCAGTTTCGATCCTCAAAAAAGTCCGTAAGCTACGTTTGCCCTGCAAATTGTTTCATCTGCTTTTTGTACCATATGCACAATTGTATTATTCGTTTTCGGCTGTAAACACGCCGTATTTAGAAATAATGTACAAAACAGCACAAGGGTCTATAACGTAGTAATTATACCAAATTATCACGTTACTGTCAAGGTTCATAAAAGAACTTTCACATTTCTCAAATGATTTTGATTTTCTGTACAAATCACTTTTGCGCTTGTCTAACAGTTACAAACTTCACACGCAAATTTTGTGCATATCGCTGAATTTGATTTTTGTCTGCACAATATCTTGATTTTTCGGGCGTCTTATGAGCTATTTTTGGTGTAAACGATTTCCACATTGAAAATTCTTATAACTTAATTTAGCTAATTCCTTAATTTGCTTAATCAAACTTTGTTGAATATGCACAAATATTTTCGGCGATTTTTTTAGCTAATTATTCCATATATTACTTAATTTTTGCTTGTAACTCATGTAAACGCTTCGATTTGTTCACTTAGCTCCATCCACTCGACAGTAAGCGCCTCCTCTTTTTCCTTCAGTGCCTCTATTTCCTGTGCAAGCGCACTCGTTTTTTCGTAGTCTGTCGCTATCTCCGGCTGTGACATCTGCTGTGCAAGCTCCGCTGTTTTCAACCCGACCTCATCTATCGCCTGTTCGCAGCGCTTCAGCGCACCGCTGAGCTTTCTGAGCGTGCTTTCACGCTCCTTGCGCTCCTTGTAGTCGTTCTTCTTGCCTTCTGCCGCCTTTACCTGTACAGCCTGCTCGGACTGTGCCTTTGCTTCCTTGAGTTCGATATACCTGTCATAGTTTCCGTCTATGTTTACAGTACCCGTCTTTCCGAGCCACACTATCCTGTCGGCCAGCTTGTTGATCAGGTATCTGTCGTGCGACACGATAAGAAGCGTTCCGCCGTAGCTTGCCAGTGCGTTTTCCAGAGCCTCTCTCGAATGTATGTCCAGATGGTTTGTCGGCTCGTCAAGCAGCAGCATATTTGCCTTGCTCAGCATCAGCTTAAGGAGCGACACCCTTGCCTTTTCTCCTCCGCTGAGCTTGCCCACATTCTTGAACACATCGTCGCCCTTGAACAAAAACTGCGCCAGTGCAGAACGCACCTGCGTCTGCGTCATTCCGGGATACCTGTCCCACACCTCGTCAATCACCGTCTTTGACGGGTCAAGATCCGTCTGTGCCTGATCATAATATCCAAATTGTATATTGTTGCCAAATTTATACTCTCCGCTATCCGCCTGATATTCTCCCGTAAGGATTTTCAGAAGCGTAGTCTTTCCGCAGCCGTTCTCGCCTAATATAAATGTTGTCGTGTTCTTCTTTATATCAAGCTCCGCATTTGTGAAAACCGCCGTCCCGTCAAACGATTTCGACAGGCCCTTTGCGATAAGCACATCGTTTGCGCCGCCTTCCTTCGCCCTGAACGTGAACTTTATAGCCTCCGGCAGATCCTCAGGCTTTTCGAGCGTTTCCTTCAGCCTGTCCGCCTGCTTCTGCTTTGATGCCGCCGTGATGAAGTTATGCTCCTGCCCCCACCGCTTCTGTTGCTCTACAATGCCTTCGATACGGTTTATTTCCTTTACCGTCCTGTCGTACACCCTCTGCTGAGCCTCTCTCGCCTCAGCCTTAAGCTCAAGATAGCGTGTATAGTTGCCCTTATATTCACGAAGCGTCCTGTTTTCCATTTCAAAAGTCGTGTCGGTGACTTTGTCGAGAAAATAACGGTCGTGCGATATTACGATATATGCGCCCTTATATTCCGTAAGGAACTTTTCGAGCCATTCGCAAGCGGTTATATCAAGGTGGTTCGTAGGCTCGTCAAGAAGCAGTATATTGCTCCCCGAAAGAAGCAGCTTCGCAAGCTGTGCCTTGCTTTTCTGACCACCGCTCATAACGCTTATCGGTTTGTTGAAATCGTCTTCGGAAAATCCCAGACCGACAAGTGCCGAGCAAGTCATTGATTTATAGGTAAGTCCGCCCTCACGCTCAAATCTTTCCTGCAGCTGCATCTGCCTTGACAGCGTCTGCTCGCTGTGGTCGCCCGTATCTATCGCAACCGCTATATCCGCAAGCTCGTTTTCAGCGTCGATAAGCGGACGGAATATCTCCAGTACCTCGTCATATAGAGTGATATTATCGTCACGGATAACATACTGCTCCATACAGCCGATCTTTATCCCCGCCGCCTTGCTTATACCGCCTGTTTCAGCCTCCTGCCTGCCGTTTATAACGTGCATCAGCGTGGTTTTTCCGCACCCGTTTACACCTACAAGTCCGGCTCTGCCGTTTTCTTCAAGCCGGAAATTCACATCGTGAAACAGCGTTTCACCGCCGAAGGACACCGAAATATCATTACCGGATAATACTATCATACCGCATTGTCCTTTCCGAAAAATAACGGTCAGAGTATTTCCTGCTCTGACCGCATATCTTTGTACTTTTCTTTATGCCTTGTTTACTTCTTTAAATTTTCGGGCTTGTACTTGTTGAGTGCGTCGTTGTTGAGATCAAGCGCATAGTCCTTAGCCGTTTCGTTGAGCATAGCCTTGTACTCGTCATCCTTCATAACGTGAAGCACGTTGCTGTGATTCTCCGTGAGCCAGTCCTCACGTTCCTTTATATCACGGCGTACTACCGCATAGTAAACGCTGTCGTCCTCGTAAACTCCGCCCTTGTCTGTGTCAAGCTCAAATGCCCACTTTACAAACTCCTCGCTCGGTGAAGTATCCGTCTTGCCGAGCAGGAATTCGTGGTCATGCTCCTCTTCTTTACTTCCCGATGTTCCGCTGCTCGTTGTATCGTCCGATGCGGTTTCGCTTGTCGAAGAAGTTACAGATGATGCCGCAGAAGAAACCGCAGATGAATTGCCCGAGTTGCTCTCGGCTTCAGCCTCAGCCTTTTCCTTTGCCACAAGATCCTGATACTCGTGATATACCTTATCGTAGTCCTCGCCGGCAAGCAGTCTGTCAACATAGCCCTGAGCCTGTTCCTTCTTTGCCTTCTTGCCCTCGTCGGTCGTTATCTTGTCGCCGTTGCCCTCTTTAAGAGAAACCTGTATTATCTGGAATCTGCCGTAATTGTCATAGAAATAGGTAGCTATATCCTTTTCGTCTGTTGCGGATATGCCGTTTTTCTCATAGTAAGCGTCAAATACCTTCTCGCTCATCTTGTTTACAAGCTGAACAGCCTCGTATGACTTCTTGCTTATTCCGCCTGCCTCATAGTTCTGACCGTAGGTTTTTCCTGTGCTGTAGCCATAATATGAGATTTCTGTATTCCACATCTTCTTTACAGAGGTCTTCACAGTTTCCTCTTCCTCGTCTGTGAGTGAAAGGTTCAGCTCCTTGAACTTGTTCTGGATAGCCACATACTGCTTTACCTGCTCTAATGTACGGTCCTGAACATACTGTGAGAACGTCTTGTCCTGTACCTTGTAGTTGTAGTAGCTGAAATTCTCTATCTTTGACGAGCTTGTTCCCATAGCCTTAAGCTGATCGTCAACCTCCTGCTGAGCCTCGCCTATAGCCGTCTGCTCATAAAGAAGATATATGCCCGCATTTATGGTCTGATTGTCAACCGAGCCTACAGTCGATACATCCGCACAGCCTGCAACGCTTAATGTGATTGCCACGGCGCATATTGCCGCTGCCAGCTTTTTAAAATATTTCATTGCTTTTCTCCTTACTGTTTATAAGGGGCTGTGCCCCGATTATTTCTGCAAATTCCGCCGTTATCTTAATGTAACGCCTATATCCTCAAGTGCCTTAAGCACCTTTGCAACAACTGCGTCCGCCTCATCGTCTGTCAGAGTAGCGTCTTTCTTTCTGAGTATCAGCTTGTATGAAAGACTCTTCATACCTGCAGGCACCTGCTCGCCCTTGTACATATCGAACAGACGTACAGCCTCAAGATGCTTTGCGGTCTTTTCGATTACCGCAACTATATCTCCGCTCGGAACGTCCTCGTTGCACACAAGGCTCAGATCCCTGTATGTTGAGGGGAACTTGGGCAGTGCGGTGTACTTTACATCGCCGTTGGCATTATTGAACATTACCTCCATGCTGAGCGTAGCACAGTAAACCTCTGTATTTACACCGAAATTAGCCGCAGCCTCCGGATGAAGCTGACCGACATAGCCGATAAGCTCGCCGTTTACAGTGACATTTGCGCATCTTCCGGGGTGGAATGTCGGATTGTTCTTTTCAGCCGTGTATACGACATTCTTCAGTCCGAGTTTTGCCATAACTTCCTCGGCAACGCCCTTTGCCGTGAAGAAATCCTCGCCGTTTCCGTAAAGCGCATAGCACAGAACATCTCTTTCAACAGGGAGCTGATTCTCACCTGTCGGGAAATACTCTCTTGCTATCTCGAAGAATCTGCCTTCAAGGTTTCTGTTGCTCCAGTTTCTTCTTACAACTTCCATCATTGATGTAAGCGCAGAAGTACGCATTACGCTTGTATCCTCGCCGAGCGGACGTCTTAACACAACGCTCTTTCTTGACTTCTCGTCCATACGCAGAAGCTCATAGTCCTTAGGCGAAATAAAGCTGTAGGTCATTACCTCGTAGAATCCGAGTGCCAGCGCAAGCGAAATTACCTTGTCCTCGAATATCTGTTCGGGCGTTCTCTTGCCCTGTGATGACAGCTTCGGTATAGTCGAGGGGATTCTGTTGTAGCCGTATATACGGGCAACCTCCTCCGCAACATCGCACGCACGGTGCATATCTATACGGGTAGGCGGAACGATTATCTCGCCGTTTTCATAGCCGAAGCCGAGCTTCTTTAATATCTCTATCTGCTCGTTCTCGCTTATATCCGAGCCTAAATGCTCGTTCACCCACTTATAGTCGTGCTTTAATCTTTCGGGAACATACTCGCTGTGGTTCTCGTCAATGATAGTATTCACTACCTCGCCGCAGCCCAGCATCTCGATAAGCTGTAATGCTCTCTTGAGCGCCTTTTCTGCGTTTACCGGGTTAAGACCCTTTTCAAAACGTGAGCTTGCCTCGGTACGCTCGCCTATCTTTCTTGCTGTACGTCTTACCGATACGCCGTCAAAGCAGGCAGCCTCAAATACGACAGTAGTCGTATCCTCCATGATACCGCTATGCTCGCCGCCCATAACGCCGGCTATGGCGATAGGCTTCTTTCCGTCTGCGATTATCAGCATTTCGGGAGTCAGCTTTACAGGCTCTGCCATTTCGTCGAGCAGCTTTAATGTTTCTCCCTCTTTTGCGTTTCTTACAACTATCCTGTTGTCCTCGACATATCTTAAATCGAATGCGTGCATCGGGTGACCGTATTCAAGCATTACGAAGTTCGTTATATCAACAAGGTTGTTGATAGGTCTTACTCCGCTCGCTCTCAGCCTTCTTGCCATCCACTTGGGCGAAGGTCCTATCTTTACGTTCTTTACAAGCGCCGCCATATAGCGTGAGCAGAGCTTTGTGTTTTCAACGCTTACGCTGATTTCCTTTGTAATATCACCGTCAACGCCTTTGAATGAAGGCTCGGTGTAGTTCATAGGAATATCAAACGTTGCGCTTGCCTCCTGTGCAAGTCCGAGTACGGAAAGACAGTCGGGGCGGTTGTTCGTTATCTCAAACTCTACTATAGTATCGTCTGTCTGTAAAGCCTCGCATATATCCATACCCATTCTGAAAGAATCAACATCGGGATCGTTATTCAGTATAAGTATTCCATCGTCTGCTACGGGATAGTCAAAATCATCCTTTGTAAGGCCAAGCTCCGCATAAGAGCACATCATACCGTTGCTTGCAACGCCTCTCAACTTGCCCTTTGTGATCTTTGTTCCGTCTGCAATCGTACTGTTGTGCATACAAGCGGGAACTATAGCCCCCTCGAACAGATTCTGCGCCGCAGTAACTATCTGCACAGGCTCATCCCTGCCTGCGTCAAGCTGGCATATCCACAGCTTTTCGCTGTCGGGGTGACGCTCCAGCTTCAGCACCTTTGCAACTACCACGTTATTTATAGGATCGGACATCTTATGATAGGTTTCAACCTTTGAACCGCTCATCGTCATATCCGCTACGAATTCCTTTATTGGCATATCGGCTTTAACATAGTCGTTAAGCCATCTCATTGATAAATCCACGTTAATATCTCCTTTTACGATTCCTATCGGTATTTCTGAATTCTCTTATCTGAACTGTGCGAGGAAACGCTGATCGTTCTCGTACAGCAGACGCATATCGTCTATGTTATATCTCATCATAGCAATACGCTCAAGTCCTATACCGAAAGCGAAACCGCTGTATTCTTCGGGATCTATTCCGCAGTTGATAAGTACCTGCGGATGAACGATGCCTGAACCGAGCATCTCTATCCAGCCTTCGCCCTTGCAGAGCGGACAGCCCTTGCCTCCGCACTTGAAGCACTGTAAGTCAACCTCGGCTGACGGCTCTGTATACGGGAAGTGGTGAGGACGGAAGCGGAGCTTTACATCGTCGCCGTAAAGACGCTTAGCAAACGTTTCAAGCGTACCCTTAAGATCGCCGAATGTGATATTCTTATCTATTACAAGACCTTCGCACTGGTGGAAAATAGGCGAGTGCGTGCCGTCAACAGCGTCGGGACGATAAACACGTCCGGGGCTTATGATAGCTATAGGAGGCTTGTTTTTAAGCATTGTTCTTATCTGCACGGAAGATGTCTGTGTACGCAGAAGGATCTCATCAGTAATATAGAATGTATCCTGCTCATCTCTTGCAGGGTGACCGTCCTCTGTTAAAAGCATATCGAAAACATACTTCGTTTCCTCGACCTCAGGACCGTCTACTACAGTGTATCCCATTCCTCTGAATATTTCCTTAAGCTCGTCAAGAACTATATTCAGCGGATGACGTACTCCCATCGCCTGCTGCTTTCCGGGCATAGTAACGTCCAGCGTTTCCTTCTTTAATTTCTGCTCCATAAGCGCAGATTTAAGCTGTGCCTGCTTCTGTGCAATAAAGCCCTCAAGCGACTGTCTTACATCGTTTGCAAGCTGACCCATAACAGGTCTTTCCTCAGCGGACAGCTTACCCATGCTCTTGAGTATCGCTGTAAGCTCGCCCTTCTTGCCAAGGTACTTTACTCTCAGCTCGTCAAGCTGCTTAACGTCAACGCAGTCGCCGATAGTTTTCAGCGCCTGCTCCTTTATATTCTGTAACTGTTCTTTCATACCTTTATTCTTTCCTCGTTGTTTATTATCCTGTATTTGATCTCGCCGTCAGGCAAAGACGATGGAACCGAATCGTTCCACTGATAACACGACCTTTCACGCATTTTTCCTGCGTCGGTTAATTATAATATGGTTATGTAATATGGCTTTTTATGGAAATTCAAATCAAAGCCTATGCCTACACGATAGACATTATAACAGAAATCCGATACTTTTGCAAGTGTAATAACGCAGTTTTCGGTAAATTTCGCATTATTTTCACCTGTGCGATTTCAAAAACAGATTGTTCCCTTCATCACAGTTTCCACGCTCTCTTTAAAATTTCCGGTAACGAAAAGTTCGTCCGCACCACCACGCTTGCCTCCCTTGTCAAAGGTGAGGTGCTGTCGCCCGAAAGAATTCGGGCGACTACCGGAGGGATTGCCGCACCACCATCCCTCGCCCCGCACCAACCCTTCCAAAAACCCACACTATCCCTCTCGCTTTTCGTAGGGGAGGGGCTTGTGTCAAGAGTAACATGGTTTACACTTTGTGCAAGCACATGGTTTACATGTTATCAATAACAAACGAACATAAAAATGAACTTGAAATGAGGGCGAAGCCCGAATGGAAAGTTCATTTTTTATGTTTCGCCTCGGCGAAACGTGGGTCATTTTCGATTAGATAAGCTTTTTTAAAGGTAAACACTCTCTTTTCTATATCTATCTGTCCTATTCTGAATTGCCTGAAATATAGATTTATGAGATGCTGTCCTTTATTGGATTCTTTTACAGCAATAGTTTTTCCGCTAAACGCCTCGCTTAAATAATAACCTTGATTTCTTATGGTGACATATCCGCTCTCTTTTACCTTTCTCAATTTATATTCATCGCTGTATTCCCATTCTGATATGTCGGGCGTGTATGCCCGTTCGCTCGGATGGTAATGTTTTGCCGGTGTGTCAAGATTTAATGCGTAATGCGGACGTTTTGTGTTGTAGAAATCACGGTATTTGTCAAGCTTTATTTTTGCGTCTTCAAAATCTTCAAAGCTTTCATACTTTAAAAATTCTCTGGTTAATGAGCCGTTGAACCGTTCTTCCTTGCCCTGTGTCTGCGGATGGAATATGCGCCCGTGTAAAGTCAATATTCCCAGCTCCATAAACCAAACTTCAAATCTTGAAAATCCCGTAGACTGAGATGTTCCCCATGGTGTGCCGTTATCACAAAGAAATGAAAACGGCATACCGTATTTCAAAAAAATATGCTCCATTTGCTGCCTTACCTCTATGTATGTTTCCCCGGCGAGCGGCGCACAGCAAAGGCTGAATCTTGAGCAATCATCAATGATATCAAGCGGATGACATCTTACTCCGTTTCTCATGGCAAAATGTCCTTTAAAATCAGCCTGCCACATTTCATTGGGTTCACTTTTTTCAAATCTGACATAAGGCGTTGCAATCTGACTTGCTTCCTTTGTTATCAACCCATTGCGTTTAAAAATATCATTGATGGTTCTTGGACAAGGAATATCTGTTATTCCCTCATCACGGAGCATACGGTGTATTTTAGTTGCACCTATCGCAGGATACTTTTTCCTGTATTCTACAATGAATTTCTCAACTTCATCATTTGTCTTGTTACCAACAATATGCGGTGCTCTACTTTGATCACATAGCGGTTGACCGTTCAGGTAACGTTCAATCCATTTGTCACCGGTGGGTCGGCTTATTCCATATTCCCGGCACAATTCGGCTTTGCTTTTTTCGTGTGACAACACTCTTTTTACAAATTCTTCTCTCATAGTTACTATTACTTTCTCTTCCCAAGGCATAAACTTTGACTCCTTTCGAATTTTATGCCTCTATTTTATCATAAATATGTAAACTATGTCCTTGCACATTCTGTAAACTATGTTATCACACTATACAGGCTGTCAAGTCCCTTGCCCTAGTCTCTTTGGTTCTTTCCCTCGTTAATATTGAC
>ERZ1027014.1015-NODE-1015-length-10503-cov-8.056757_pt1 | contig 10503 bp, 8 predicted proteins | sample MGYA00519287_ERZ1027014 | MGnify/ENA primary metagenome ERZ1027014 (study PRJEB26926, sample SAMN06164698) | human gut metagenome | biome: ENVO:00009003; feature: ENVO:2100002; material: ENVO:00002003 | host: Homo sapiens | place: USA | collected 2012 ...
CTGGCCGCTGCCCCAACAGCTCCTCCCTGTTTCCGCCGCTGGCGGCGGTCGTCGCTGTTGCTCCCAAGGGGGGAGCCTTGGGCGGAAGCGGGCAAATTTTTCTGCAATTTTGTGAAAACTGCATAGCAGATACAGGGCCAATTTGGGAATATCATGAAAATAAAGAATAATATTGACAAAATCACAGGGGGGGGGGGTATAATGCTTTCATAGGCTGATGGTCGGAAACGGACGGTCGGCCCCTAAAATTCATTTTATCATCATGTGGGAGGAAACAACATGAAAATGGCAAAGAAACTTCTGGCCGTCGTCCTCGCTGGCGTTCTGGCCCTGTCTGTCCTGACGGGCTGTGGCAACGCTGCAAGCACTAAGACCATTGCAGATGTACTGAGCGATATGAGCAAGGGACAAGAGATAGTATACAAGGCAGACTCCAAGCTGAACGGTAAGGCAAAAGAGCTTGGAGAGTATGCTGTCAAGTTTGCGAAGGACCATGAAGATGAAGGTGAAGATTTTGATTATTCTGGGGAACTGAATAAAGGTATCATGGCAGAGGTCATGAAGGACTATAAAGACAAGTTTGTTTACATTGCAGAGACGGAGACTAAGGGCTATAATGCTACGGCGCAGGCTTACACTCTGCTCGAGGCATTGTATGGTGGTGATGATGGTAATATCAACAGCGCAGTCGTCGGGAAGGGCAAAAAACCTGCAAACGTCCGTTCCATCGGCACTGCTACCATCGAAGTGGAGGGTGAGACCTGGCGTATTGCTGTTGTCACTGCGGATGCTGAAGATATCAAAAAAGCATGATTGATACTGAGAAGAAATGACTTTTCTCATCTGTCATAACAACAAATAATAAAACAGCGAGGCCCGGAGCGTTTCCGCTCCGGGCCTCGTTTGTTTTTATCGCAAGGAAAGAAATTAGTGCAACATGAAAACAGCATATTTGCGATATGCAATTCAACGCTGTTGCTGTTGCATTAAAAAGTTGAATTGCTATAAAATCAGTAGTGCAGGTCGTCGGCAGTCAGTGCCTCGAGCACGGGCAGCATGGCGGCGGCCTCTGCCTTTGCGGCGGGCAGGTCCATGTCGCGGTAGTTGCCGCACTCCACCTCGCTTGCACCGGGCACATCGCCCTCGAAAGCGGCCATGAAGCGGAAGGACTCCACCGTCAGGGCCAGAGCCTCCGCGGGGGAAAGGCCCCGGGTGAGCAGGTAGAAGCCGGTGCGGCAGCCCATGGGGCCGACGTAGACGACGCCGTCCTTGTATTGGCTGTTGCGGGCGTAGGTGGCGAAAAGGTGCTCCAGCGTGTGGGCGGCACCGGTGGAGAGATAGTCGCCGTGGTTCGGCTTCTTCATCCGGATGTCCCACGTCAGCACGTCGCCGTCCTGACGGCTCAGGTACATACCCCGGCCGAGCTTGGTGTGATCTACGCAGAAGCTTGCGATGCGTTCCATGCTGCGCCTCCTAAAAATCAGGCCTGCAGGCGCTGGACGCTGCCGTGTGCGCAGTCCACAGCGACCATCAGGCCGTCGCGGATGTGGGCGGTAGCGCCGACAGCACCCACGATGGTGGGCTTGAGCAGGGCCTTGCCTGCGATGGCGGCGTGGCTGTTCAGGCCGGCTTCCTCGACCACCAGAGCAGCGGCGTCGCGGACATAGCTCAGCATCTCGTTGGAGGTGGAGGGCACCACCAGCACCATGCCGGGCTTGAACTTTGCGCGGATCTCCTCGAGGGTGTGGCAGACACAGGCCTTGCCGGTGGCGTTGGCCAGAGCAGCGCCATCGGGGCCGATGCCGACGCCGGTGGACAGGCAGTTGCCGATCATGTGGATCTTGATCATGTTGGTGGTGCCGGAGACGCCCACGGGGACGCCTGCGGTCACGACAGCCAGCTCGCCGTCGTGGAGGTAGCCGTTCTCCTTGGCCAGAGCGGTGGACTTCTCGATCAGCTCATCGGTGCTGGTGGCGAGGTCCATCATGAGCGGGGTGATGCCCCAGGAGATGGAGAGCTGGCGCTGCACCTGCTCGTCCATGACGCAGGCGATGATGGGCTGTGCGGGGCGGTACTTGCTCAGCAGGCGGGCGGTGTTGCCGGACTCGGACACGGTGACGATGGCAGAGGCGTTGACGTCCTTTGCGGTCAGACAGGCGGCGTGTGCGGTGGCGTCGCTGACGCTGATCTGGCCGGCGGCGTCGGTCAGGCGGTTGTCGCGGTAGTGTACCTCGTTCTCGGTGCGCTCGGCGATGGCGGACATGGTCTTCAGGGCCTCAACAGGGTATGCGCCCGCAGCGGTCTCGCCGGAGAGCATGATGGCAGAGGTGCCGTCGTAGATGGCGTTGGCCACGTCGGAGATCTCGGCGCGGGTGGGGCGGGGGTTGACTATCATGCTGTCCAGCATCTGGGTGGCGGTGACGATGGGTTTGCCGAAGGAGAAGGAGCGGTCGATGACGCTCTTCTGGATGCCGGGCAGCTCGGTGAAGTCGATCTCGACGCCGAGGTCGCCGCGGGCGACCATGACGGCGTCGGCAGCGGCGAGGATGCTGTCGATGTTGTTGACGCCCTCGCGGTTCTCGATCTTAGCAATGATGCGGATGTGGGAGTCATACTCGTTCAGCAGATTGCGGATGTCGTAGACGTCCTGTGCGGTGCGGACGAAGGAAGCGGCGATGAAATCGAAGCCCTGCTGGATGCCGAAGATGATGTCATCGCGGTCGCGCTGGCTCAGGTAGGGCATGGACAGGTGGACGCCGGGGACGTTGACGCCCTTCTTGGTCTTGATCTTGCCGCTGTTCAGCACCTCGCAGACGATGTCGGTGTCGGAGACGCTCTTGATGGCCAGCTTGATGAGGCCGTCGTCCAGCATGATGATGCCGCCCTCGTGGACGTCCTGCGGCAGGTCCTTATAGGTGATGGAGCAGATCTCCTTGGTGCCCTCCACCTCGCGGGTGGTCAGGGTGAAGGTCTGGCCGGCTTCCAGCATCTCGACGCCGTTCTTGAACTCCTTCAGACGGATCTCGGGGCCTTTGGTGTCCAGCAGAGCGGCCACGGGCTTGCCCAGCTCGGTGCGGATGGCCTTCAGCATATCCAGACGGCCCTTGTGCTCCTCGTAGGAGCCGTGGGAGAAGTTGAAGCGGGCCACGTTCATGCCGTTGGCGACCAGCTCGCGCAGCACGCCGTCCTTATCGGTGGACGGGCCAAGGGTGCAGATGATCTTCGTTTTTCTCATAAATATACCTCCAATAATATCTTCTTATCCTCTATGACGAGCCGCAGGAGCCGGACAAGGCCCCTCGGCTTCTGGCCGGACATCGGCCCGGTCAGGTAGTATTTCAAACCTTACCAGTCTATATTATAACCGCTTGTGTACAAGAGAGCAAGAAAAAATTCGGCAAAGAAAACCTTAAATTTTCGTGATAGATGCCGGGGCGATATTGCGAAAAACAGCCCCATCGCCTATAATAAGGATAAGGAAAAGTCTCACTTCTGCCCTTTTTCGGGCAGAAGCGGGCGCGAAATTATAGAAACGGAGTGAAAGCGTAAATGGAAAAGCGCGTTTTTCTGATCGTTCTGGACAGCTTCGGCATCGGTGCAGAGCCGGACGCCGCCGCCTTTGGCGATGAGGGCACCAACACCCTCGGCGCCATCGCCAAGCACCCCAACTTCAACTGCCCCAATCTGAAAAAGCTCGGACTGTTCAACATCGACGGCGTGACCGCCGGTGAAAAGGACGCCGCCCCCATCGGCTCCTTCGCCCGCCTGCAGGAGCAGAGCATGGGCAAGGATACCACCATCGGCCACTGGGAAATTGCGGGCGTCGTCAGCCCGAAACCCCTGCCCACCTTCCCGGACGGCTTCCCCGACAGCCTCATCCACGAGTTTGAGGAAAAGACCGGCCATAAGGTGCTCTGCAACAAGCCCTACTCCGGCACACAGGTGCTGAAGGACTACGGCGAGCAGGCCATGAGGGAGGATGCCCTCATCGTCTACACCAGCGCCGACAGCGTTTTTCAAGTTGCCGCAAACGAGGAGCTTGTGCCGGTGCATGAGCTGTACCGCTATTGCGAAATTGCCCGCGAGATGCTGAAGGGCGAGTACGGCGTGGGCCGCGTCATCGCACGCCCCTTCCTCGGCCATACTGCCGATACCTTCTACCGCACCACCAACCGCCACGACCTGAGCCTCAAGCCGCCTCGCAAGACCATGCTTGATTTGCTCAAGGACGCAGGCAGGGACGTCATCGCGGTCGGCAAAATTTTCGACATCTTCGACGGCGAGGGCGTGACGGAAAAGATCAAGACCACCGGCAACACCAACGGCATCGCCTTTACCAAGGCATTGCAGACCCGCGACTTCGAGGGTCTGGCCTTCGTGAACCTCGTCGATTTCGATATGCTCTACGGCCACCGCCGCGATGTGGCAGGCTACGCTGCTGCTGCCACCGAGTTCGACAAGTTCCTTGCCGACTTCATCCCCGGGATGCGGGAGGGCGACATCCTGATGGTCACGGCCGACCACGGCTGCGACCCCTCCTACACCAAGACCACCGACCACACCCGCGAGTATGTGCCTTACCTCATCTGCGGCAAGGGCGTCAAGCCGGGCGTTGACCTCGGCACCAAGCTCTGCTTCGGCACCATCGCACAGACCATCTGCGACTATCTGGGCGTGGATGCCTCCACGCTGGATGGCAAGAGCGTGCTGGGCGACATTCTGGCTTAAATCTGAATAAAAAATGGCCCGCTGCGATGCAGCGGGCCATTTTTATTCCTTTGTTCATGCGGCGGGAGTCGAAGCGCTGGAGGAGTCGCCGCCCGTGCCGGAGCCGAAGAGGGCGTCCAGCACGGTGGAAGCAGCCTGATGCAGGGACGAAGCCGCCTGCTCGACCTGCTCCTGTGTCGGCATACTGAAGGACGGCGACTCGGTGGAGTCTGCCGGGGCCTCTTCGCTGCCCTCTGCGGGGACTTCGGTGGAGGCGTTTGGCTCGCCGGAGGTGCTGCCCTCGGCGGGCTGGCCGTCAGCGGCCTCGCTCTCCGCGGGGACGTCGCTCGGGGCAGGCTCTTCCACGATCACGCTGTCGGGAGACTCCTCCGGGACGGACGCGGCGGCGTTGGGGTCGGCCGTCGGGGTGTGGACCTCGGTCTTCTCGGGGGTCTGGCTGGTGCTGGTGAGCTTGTCTTCGCCGCCCAGCACTGCAGCGATGAGGGCTTTGGCCTCATTGACCGAGTTCTCATCCGGCTTCATGACGTAAAGGCTCTGGCCCTTGGCGGAGTAGCACTTGGAGCTTTTTGCGCCCGAGCCGGTGACGGCGTAGCTCTGGATGTCCCAGCTGGCGAGGTCGCCCAGCTGCATCCGCACCAGCGCGGAGATCTGCTCCTGCGAGAAGCTGGTCACGAAGCAGTCGGCAGCGGCGTCCATCAGCTTGGAAAAGCTCATCAGCAGGGTGGGGGACTTGAGTTTGTTGGCCATCGCGTCGATGACCTTCATCTGGTTGATGCCGCGCTGGATGTCGCCGGTCTTGAAGGCGTGGCGCTCCCGAGCGAAGGCCAGAGCAGACTTGCCATCCAGATGGTTCCAGCCCTCGGCGAAGGTGGTGGGGTCATAGTAGCCGGGGCTGCCGACGGAGGTGAAGGCCTGATCGGAGTAGACGTCTACGCCGCCGATGGCGTCGATGATGCTGATAAAGCCCGCAAAGTTGATGCGGATGTAGTGGTCCACGTCCACACCGTAGAGGTTGCCCAGCGTCGCCATGCTGGTCTCGACGCCGTAGAGTCCGGCGTGGGTCAGCTTGTCCTTGCTTTCCGTGCCCGCGAGGTCAACGTAGTAGTCGCGGGGGGTGTTGATGAGGGCCGCCTGCTTGGTGACGGGGTTGACGACCGCGAGGATGTTCACGTCGCTGCGGGCATTTTCGGTCAGCTCACCGCGGTTGTCCACGCCGCTGAGGTAGACCACGAAAGACTCTTTGGTGATCTTGTTGGCCTCTGCGCCGGTGAGCAGGCCGGAGGTGACATTGTTCAGGGTCGTGAGGCCCTGCTGTGCCCAGACGCAGCCCACAGCCAGCGCGGCGCAAAGCATGACGGACAGAACCCGTGCTACGACCGCACCGGTGCGGGAAGCAAGGCACTTGCGCACCAGCAGCCAGAGCAGCACCAGCAGCGCCGTGATGATGACGAGATAGAGCACCGGCAGCATCTGGGTGCGCCAGAGCTGCACCAGCGCGGCAAGGCTCAGGACGGCCTGCAATCCCAGCAAGACCATTCCTCCTTTCGGGAGCTTATCGGCAGAAGCAGCGGCCTCACTGGGGTGCAGCGGCTCCCACTGTTTATGGGGCGGGACGGGAGGCTTCGGCGGTTCAGGCGGAAGCCCGGCCTCCGGCTGCGGCGCAGATGCGGGCCGGGAGGGCCGGGGCGGCTCCGGGGAGAAGAAGTCGGCGCTGTCCACCTCGACCTCGTCCGGCTCGCTGCGCTTGATGCCCCGATGGATATGCCGGGGGCCTTCGTCGTTGTTCTGGGGATGGGTATGCTCGTTTTCGTCAAACATAGGCGTTCTCTCCTTTGGATGCGTATGCCATCAGGTGGTGGGGAGGATGGTCAGCACCGCCCGCGCAGGCAGGCAGGTGGCCGTCTGGTCTTCTTCGCTCAGCCAGCCGAAGGACTCGCAGACATGATCCGGGCAGGGCGAGTCCACAAAGCGGGCCGCGCCGTTCTGAATGCGGATATGGACGGTGAGATAGCCGGTGTCCACATCATAGTCGGCGTCCGTTTCGAGGGGGAAGATCAGCTTGGTGTTGGCGTCGCCATAGATCAGCTCGGCACAGAGCGGAGCACCGGTCTGGCCGGCCCTGCGCACCAGCAGCAGCGCGGCGGCTGCGGCCAGAATGACGGCGGCAAAGACCAGATTTAGCAGCAGTTTTTTGTGTCGTTTCATAGAAGATCATCCTTTGAGGGGGATCTGCTCCAACTCGGCCAGCCAGAGGGCGGCGGCGGCGTCGCTGGGCATCCGCCAATCGCCGCGGGGCGAGAGGGTGACGCTGCCCACCTTGGGGCCGTCGGGCAGGCAGCTGCGCTTGAACTGCTGGGCAAAGAACCGCCAGTAGAAGTTGCGCAGCCAACGGTAGAGCACCTCGTCCGGGTACTCGGCCCGGCCTGCGAAGGCCGCCTTGGCCAGCCGGAAGATCTTCGCCGGGCCGAAGCCGAAGCGGAGGACATAGTAGAGATAGAAGTCGTGCAGCTCGTAGGGGCCGACGAGGTCTTCCGTCTTCTGGGCGATCTCGCCGTCCTTGGCGGGCAGAAGCTCGGGGGAGACGGGGGTGTCGAGGATGTCCAGCAGCACCCGGCGCAGCTCGGCGGAGGCGGCGATGTCGGCCTCGTACCGGACGAGGTGGCGCACCAGCGTCTTGGGGACACCGGCGTTGACGCCATACATGCTCATGTGGTCGCCGTTGTAGGTGGCCCAGCCCAGCGCCAGCTCGGAGAGGTCGCCAGTGCCGACGACGAGGCCTCCGGTGCGGTTGGCCGTGTCCATCAGCTCGAGGGTGCGCACGCGGGCCTGTCCGTTCTCAAAGGTGACGTCCAGCACCTGCTCGTCCTGCCCGATGTCCTTGAAGTGGCTGTGGACGGTGTTGGCGATGTCGATCTCGGTGAAGCTGACGGCCAGCTCGTCGCACAAAATTTCCGCATTGCTGCGGGTGCGGCGGGTGGTGCCGAAGCAGGGCATGGTGACAGCCAGCACGTCGCTGGTGGGACGGCCCAGCTGCTTCATGGCGCGAACGGCTACCAGCAGCGCAAGGCAGCTGTCCAGACCGCCTGAGATGCCGATGACGGCTGTTTTGGCGTGGGCGTGCTCAAGACGCTTGGCGAGGCCGTCGGCCTGCATCTTCAGGATCAGCTCGCAGCGCTCGGCCCGGCGGCGCTCGTCGTGGGGGATGAAGGGGGTGGGGTCCACCCAGCGGGAGAGGGGCGTTTCGGTGAGGGTGAGGTCGAAATCGACGGTCAGATAGCCCTCGGCGCTGGGTTCGAAGCTGGTGTTGCGCGCCCGCTCCGACTCCATCCGCTGGCAGTCCAGCTCGGTCTCGGCCCAGCCGCCCTCAAACGGCGAAGTCTCAGCGAGGAGCGTGCCATTTTCGGCGATGAGGTCGTGGCCGGCAAAGACCATGTCCTGCGTGCTCTCGCCGTGGCCCGCCGAAGCGTACAGGTAGCCGCAGAGGAGACGGGCGGACTGGTTCGACACCAGCGTCCGGCGGTACTCGGCCTTGCCGACGGTCTCGTCGCTGGCCGACAGGTTGGCGATGACCGTAGCACCAGCCAGCGCATGGAAGGTGGAGGGAGGCAGGGCGCTCCAGAGGTCTTCGCAGATCTCCACACCCAGCACGAAGCTGGGCATCTGGCGGCAGCGGAAGAGCAGCGAGGTGCCGAAGGGAACCTCCTGCCCGCAGACTGTCACGGTCTCCACCTCGGTGCTGCCCGGGGTGAACTGGCGCTTTTCGTAGAACTCGCCGTAGTTGGGGAGGTAGGTCTTGGGCACGAGGCCCAGAAGACGCCCGCCGCAGAGGACGGCGGCGCAGTTGTACAGCTTGCCCCGCACCAGCAGCGGCAGGCCCACGAGGGCCACGACGTCCAGCTCCCGGCTGGCGTCCAGCAGGGTCTGCAAGCCATCCAGTGCGCCCTGCTGCAACGTGCGCTGTAAGAACAGGTCGCCGCAGGTGTAGCCGGTGAGGCAGAATTCGGGAAAAACTGCCAGTCTGACGCCCCGGGCGGCGGCATCCTTCAGCTGGGATAAGATCTGGGAAGTGTTATAAGCGCAGTCGGCCACCCGCAGAGAGGGCGAGAGGGCAGCTGCTTTCAAAAAACCATCATTCATCGGAGGATTTCACATCCTGTCTGTTTCATTGTGCCCCGGCAGAGCAATGCTCGGCGGGGTTTTGCTCAGTATACCACAAAACGGCTCAAACGAAAAGTGACAGTATGGGGAAAGAAAGAAAAAAACGCCGCCTGCACACCGCAGACAGCGCGTTCAAAGCTCAAAAGATGGAAAACGAGATAGACCGTAAGCCGGGTTCTGTATTAAACGACGATCTGTCTAGACCTGCCATTGCTGACAGGTTCGTGCCGCCTTCGGGACACGCGAGCAGCGCTGTACGTCCCATATAGGCGTTGCTTCCGGTAGGGTTTACAAAGCCGCATAGTCACCCATGCGCTGGTGAGCTCTTACCTCGCCCTTTCATCCTTACCGCATTGCTGCGGCGGTTTCCTTTCTGTTGCACTTTCCCTGAGGTCACCCTCGGCTGCCGTTAGCAGTTACCGTGCTCTGTGAGGCCCGGACTTTCCTCAGAGCGGTCAAAGCCGCCCCGCCGCCGTATGTTCCACTCGTTTTCCGCTCCCAATCATACCATAAAAAAACAAGATTTGCAAGAGAAAGAGAATTTTGATATACTTATCCTATATATTGCCCGCGCTGGAGGTGGGAAGATGAAGCTCTATTTCAAGGTCCCGCCCGAGGCGGATGGGGCGCTGCTGCGCAGCTTTCTGCGCCGGTGCAGCGTCTCTGCCGACCTTTCCCGAGCCGTGAAGTTCCGGGGCAGCGGCTTTTTTGCCGACGGCGTGCCCATTCTGGCCAACCGCCGGGTCGAGGCCGGGCAGGTCGTCTCCTTCGAGCTGCCGCCGGAGGGGGAGGGCGTCGCGCCGCAGAGCGGCATCCCGGTGAACGTCGTCTATGAGGACGCCTTTGCCCTCGTGCTGGAAAAACCGCCCCGCCTCGCAGTGCACCCCACCCTGAACTACCCGCTGGGCACGCTGGCGAACGGCTATGCGGCATGGGCGGCTCAGCGGGGGAACAGCCCGGTCTTCCGCCCGGTGAACCGGATCGACAAGGATACCAGCGGCCTCGTGCTGGCGGCGCAGAACGGCTACGCCGCCCCGCTGCTGGCCGGACGGGTGGAAAAGCTCTACTACGCCGTCGTGGAGGGGGAGCTTCCCCTTGGCCCGGGCGTCATCGACGCGCCCATCGGACGGCAGGGCGGGAGCATCATCGGTCGCTGCGTCACGCCCGACGGCAAGCCCAGCCGGACGGAGTACACCATTTTAAAGGCAGAAAACGGCCTCAGCCTCGCGGCCTGCGTGCCGGTGACGGGCCGCACCCATCAGATCCGGGTGCATTTTGCTTCCATCGGCCACCCGCTGGCCGGGGATGACCTCTACGGCGGGAGCAGGGCACGCATCGGACGGCAGGCCCTCCACTGCGCCCGCCAGACGTTCCGAGTGCCGCGCTGTGAAGCGCTGGAGGACGGCATCTGCATCGAAGCGCCGGTGGACGAGACGACCCTGCGCACGGTGACGGTGGAAAGCCCGCTGCCCGCCGATATGGCGCAATTCTTTCGGTAAATTTGTGAATTTCGTGAAAAGTAGGTGAAAGCTTGGCCCAAATTTTGTGTCAATGCTTGTTTCGGCGCGGGCAGGGTGTATAATAAATAGAGTCTGTCTCTTATACACATCTCCGAGC
>ERZ1027014.1021-NODE-1021-length-10448-cov-5.402771_pt1 | contig 10448 bp, 6 predicted proteins | sample MGYA00519287_ERZ1027014 | MGnify/ENA primary metagenome ERZ1027014 (study PRJEB26926, sample SAMN06164698) | human gut metagenome | biome: ENVO:00009003; feature: ENVO:2100002; material: ENVO:00002003 | host: Homo sapiens | place: USA | collected 2012 ...
GAGATCTAGTACGGTCTCGTGGGCTCGGAGATGTGTATAAGAGACAGGATCATGACGCCGCTCCAAAAGCCGTCCACCGGGGCAAAAATACGCTCCTTTAAGTGCGGCTTGCCGTCTTTTTTGTCGAGTTTGTACGTGCCGTAGAATGCTTCGGAAAATGTCATAGGGACGCTCCTTTCAAAAAACATCAGTCTTCGTGTGTTTCTTCTTCGGGGGTTCTCCGGGGGTCATTTTTCACGATCAGCAGGCGGGAAAGACGCTGGTCTTCAATTTCAAGTACGGTGATGGTGAGCCCGCAGACCTGTACGCTGGGGTGCTCGTTTTCTTTTGGAATGCGACCTAAAAGGTCGGTGACAAGGCCGGCGATGGTATCGTAATCGCCCTCCGGCAGCTCAGTGTCGGTAAGGTCGGAAATCTCGTCGATGGAGGTGGTGCCGTCCACGGTGAACTCGTTTTCGCTGACACGGAAGATCTCTTCCTGCTCGTTGTCGTATTCGTCCTGAATGTTGCCGAAAATGGACTCCATGAGGTCTTCGAGTGTGACGAGACCCGCCGTGCCGCCGTATTCATCGACGATGATGGCGATCTGCAGGCGGCGCTCCTTGAGCTCTTTAAAGAGTTGGCTGCACTTTTTCGTTTCCGGAATGAAATACGCCGGGCGAACCATGTCTTTTAAATGGATGAAATCCGGTACGGGTTGGTTGACGTAGGGCAGAAAATCCTTAACATAGCAGATGCCGACGATGGTATCGATGTCTTCGCGGTAGACAGGGAGACGGGAGAAGCCGTTTTCCACCGCAAGTACGGCGGCTTGTGCAATGGTGCTCTCCTCATCGATGGCGCAGATGTCCGTACGGTGTGTCATGATCTCGGTGACAGTGGTGTCGTTGAAATCGAAAATGTTCGTGATCATGTCGCGCTCATTTTCTTCGATAACGCCTTTTTCCTCGCCTTCGCCGACCATGTGGAGGATTTCTTCTTCGGTGACGGTTTCATCAAGCGCTTTGGGGTCGTTGCCCAAAAGACGCATGAGACCGTCCGAAATGAAGTTGCACAAGAGGACAAACGGATGCATGACGGCGCTGAGGGCGCACAGCATGGGGCAGAGTTTGTATGTATGCTGCATGCCGTGTGCAGCCTTGTGCGCTACGAATTTTTTCGGAGCGAGGTCTGCTGCCGTTAGATAAAGACCTGCGCACAGCAATGTGCAAAGCAGCGCCGAAAGCACGGCAGCGGCAGCTGTGGGGAGCGCGGCGCGGATGAATACGTTGTAAAGGCGCGGCGCAAAGCCGGTGACCGCAACCGCAAGAGCAAAGGAGCCCATAAGCATCATGCCCGATTGCAGGGGCGAAATGATGCCTGCGCTGCGTTCGAGATACTCGAGCAGCTTTTTGGCGTGCGGTTCGCCGGACTCCGCATCTTTTTTGATGCGGGATTCGTTAGCCGTTTCCGCGGCGGATTCGCACATGGCGAAAAGCGCGCCAAGCACGAAAAAGAGCAGAAACAGCAACAGGGCGAGGGGGAGGGGTAAGACGGACGAGGACGGCAGTAAATTGCCGTAAGGGTCGTCGTTCATAGTGAAAAAAGCATCCTTTCTGAAAGTTTGGGAGCAGTGAAATGGTTTTGAATGTGCTTTCGTGAAGGCGGGAGAATAAAGTTTGCGAGTTCTTAGGGAAGCGCCCTAAGTCGCTTTCCGCAAAAGTCAAAGAAAACGCAATATGAAAAAGCGAGTTTTCTTTTCAAAAGCGTCACGTGATGTTTAGCTAAAACTAACTGCTCACCGATATATAATTATTAAAATTTTACCGCAAAAAAACGCTGTTGTCAATATTTTATGCCGGAGGCGCGCCGAATCCCGGACAAAGCGGAGGGAGAACGACGAAAAGGGCGAAAGGCGAAGCGGAGAAAAATAAAAAATGCCGAAAATCTCTGTTAATTCAGAAGAAATTTCAAAAAATCCTCGTTTTTTCCTTTACATATAGGCGAAAAAATGATAAAATTTATTTTGAACGACGACAGGTGCTTACGGGAGAGTTCTGCAAACGGCAGGGCGGTGAACGGGGTACTGCGCCGTCAGGTAAATCCATTGATAATCCTTAAAGGAGGAATTAGTTAAATGGCAAGAAAAATGAAGACCATGGATGGCAACAACGCCGCCGCGCATGTTTCTTATGCGTTTACCGACGTTGCTGCGATCTATCCGATCACGCCGTCTTCCGTTATGGCTGATGAGACCGATAAGTATGCTGCTGCCGGCAGAAAGAATCTTTTCGGCCGTGAAGTACGCGTAACGGAGATGCAGTCTGAGGCCGGCGCTGCTGGTGCAGTTCACGGTTCTCTGGCGGCTGGTGCTCTTACCACCACCTACACCGCTTCTCAGGGCCTGCTCCTGATGATCCCGAACATGTACAAGATGGCCGGCGAGCTGCTGCCGAGCGTTATCCACGTTTCCGCTCGCTGCGTTGCTACCCACGCTCTGAACATCTTCGGTGACCATTCCGACGTCTATGCATGCCGCCAGACCGGTTATGCAATGCTGTGCTCCAACAGCCCGCAGGAAGTTATGGACCTCGGCGCTGTGGCTCACCTTTCCGCTATCCACGGCAAGGTTCCGTTCCTGCACTTCTTCGACGGCTTCCGTACCTCTCATGAGATTCAGAAGATCGAAGTATGGGACTACAAGGATCTCGGCGAGATGCTCGACTGGGATGCCGTAAACGAGTTCAGAAGACACGCTCTGAATCCTGAGCACCCGGTTCTCCGCGGCCAGGCACAGAACGGCGATATCTTCTTCCAGGCTCGTGAGGCTTGCAACAAGTACTACGATGCGATTCCGGAGACCGTTGTCGATTACATGAACAAGGTCAACGAGAAGATCGGCACCGATTACAAGCCCTTCAACTACTATGGCGCTCCGGATGCGGAGAAGGTCATCATCGCTATGGGCTCTGTCTGTGAGACCATCGAAGAAGTGATCGATTACCTCGTAGCAGCCGGCGAGAAGGTTGGCCTTGTTAAGGTTCACCTTTACAGACCGTTCGTTGCAAAGTACCTGCTTGACGTGCTTCCGGAAACCGTTAAGACGATCTCCGTGCTCGACAGAACGAAGGAGCCGGGCTCCATCGGCGAGCCGCTGTACCTTGACGTTCTGGCTGCTATCAACGGCACGCAGTTCGGCTGTGCTAAGGTTCTCACCGGTCGTTACGGCCTCGGCTCCAAGGATACGAAGCCGGCTGACATCATCGCTGTTTACCGCAACATGGAAAAGGGCGACGATGCGAAGAAGAAGTTCACCATCGGCATCGTGGACGATGTTACGCACCTGTCCCTCGAAGCAAACGAGCACCCGGATACCGCACCGGCAGGCACAAAGTCCTGCAAGTTCTGGGGCCTCGGTTCTGACGGTACCGTCGGCGCAAACAAGAACTCCATCAAGATCATCGGCGACCACACCGATATGTACGCACAGGGTTACTTTGACTACGACTCCAAGAAGTCCGGCGGTCTGACGATGTCCCACCTGCGTTTCGGTCATACGCCGATTAAGTCCACCTACTACATCTCCCAGGCTGACTTTGTTGCATGTCACAATCCGGCTTACCTCGGCACATATGACATGGTCGAAGACCTGAAGAAGGGCGGCAGCTTCCTGCTGAACTGCCAGTGGACGCCGGAAGAGCTTGACGAGAAGCTCCCGGGCAAGGTTAAGAAATACATTGCTGATAACGATATCAACTTCTACACGATCGACGGCTTCAAGATCGGTAAGGAGATCGGCCTTGGCACCAGAATCAATACGGTTCTCCAGTCCGCATTCTTCTCCATCGCGAAGATCATCCCGGAGGAAGACGCAATCCGCTACATGAAGGATGCGGCTACGAAGTCCTACTCCAAGAAGGGTGACGCTATCGTTAAGATGAACCATGACGCTATTGAACGCGGCGCTAACGGCTACGTGAAGATTGATGTTCCGGCTTCCTGGAAGGACGCTGTGGACGATTCCACGAAGCACGTTGCAACCGGCGACCGTCCGGAGCTCGTGGACTATGTAAACAACGTGGTTATCCCGGTTAACACCTTCCACGGTAAGGATCTGCCGGTTTCCACCTTTGAAAAGTATGCAGACGGCACCTCCCCGCAGGGCACCGCTGCTTACGAGAAGCGCGGCGTTGCAGTTGACGTTCCGACCTGGATCCCGGAAAACTGCATCCAGTGCAACTTCTGCTCTATGGTCTGCCCGCACGCGGTTATCCGTCCGGTGCCGATGACAGATGCAGAGCTCGCGGCGGCTCCGGCTGCTGTGAAGAGCAAGGCCATGACCGGTATGCCGGGCATGAACTTTGTCATGACGATTTCCACCCTGGACTGCACGGGCTGCGGCTCTTGCGTACAGGTTTGCCCGGGCATGAAGGGCAACAAGGCTCTCGCAATGTCCCCGATCGACAACGAGCGCCCGGGTCAGGAAGTATTCGATTACGGCGTTAAGCTGGATCCGAAGCCGGAAGTTCTTGCTAAGTTCAAGGACACCACGGTCAAGGGCAGCCAGTTCAAGCAGCCGCTCCTCGAGTTCTCCGGCGCATGCGGTGGCTGCGGTGAAACTCCGTACGCTAAGCTCGTTACCCAGCTGTTCGGCGACAAGATGTACATTGCAAATGCTACCGGCTGCTCTTCCATCTGGGGCGGTTCCGCACCGGCAACGCCGTACACCGTCAACAAGCAGGGTCACGGCCCGGCATGGCAGAACTCCCTGTTTGAAGACAACGCTGAGTTCGGCCTTGGCATGACGCTTGCACAGAACGCAATTCGCGGCCGTCTGGAGCAGCTCACGAATGAGCTCGTTGCAGAAGAAGGCACAAGCGAAGAGCTGAAGGCAGCAGCTGAGAAGTGGGTTGAGACCATGGCTGACCGCGCTGAAAACGGTCCGGCAGCTGAGGCTTACATCACGGCTCTTGAGGCTTCCTCCTCCGAGAAGGCAGCCGAGATTCTGAAGGATAAGGATTATCTCGCTAAGAAGTCCATGTGGATCTTCGGCGGCGACGGCTGGGCATACGACATCGGCTTCGGTGGCGTTGACCATGCTCTGGCTTCCGGTGAAGATATCAACATTCTGGTCTTCGATACCGAGGTTTACTCCAACACAGGCGGACAGGCTTCCAAGTCTACTCCGGTCGGTTCTGTTGCACAGTTCGCGGCTGCAGGTAAGTCTGTGAAGAAGAAGGATCTGGCTTCCATCATGATGAGCTACGGCTATGTTTATGTTGCGCAGGTCGCTATGGGCGCCGACATGAACCAGTGCCTGAAGGCTATGCATGAGGCTGAGAGCTATCATGGCCCGTCCATCGTTATCGCTTACGCACCGTGCATCAACCACGGCATCAAGGGCGGCATGGGCGTTTCCATGAACGAAGAGAAGAAGGCAGTTGCAGCAGGCTACTGGCATACCTTCCGCTTCGACCCGCGCCGTGCTGACAACGGTGAGAACCCGTTCCAGCTCGACAGCAAGAAGCCGTCTGCTTCTTACCGTGACTTCATCATGGGCGAGGTTCGTTACAACAGCCTTACCCGTGCATTCCCGCAGAGAGCCGAGCAGCTCTTCGAGAAGGCTGAGAAGTACGCAGAAGAGAAGTACGAGAAGTTCGCACACATGGCTTCTGAGGAGGAATAATTCCGCAAGGAATTTTCCGCCTGTACTGAACCGTACAAAAGCGGCGTAAACCGCTGAAATAAAGAGGACCCCCGATTTGCAGCAATGCAGGTCGGGGGTCTTGCTATATTAAAAAACCGGCATAATTGTTGAAAAGCCCAACGTTATAATGTGCGGTACTGGCATCACATCGGTGCCGATCTTTTAGGGACAATCGAAAATGAATATATCCGAAACGATACAAATACAAAGCTGTGTCCAGTGATGCAGATGGACCGTTTGCAATATTATAAAACCTTTAATAGAGTATGGCAGGGAAGTAAAATTGGAAAATAGTATAAATTATACTCGACAAGTGTTTGAAAAATTGATATAATATGAATGAAATATCTGCGGTGCGGAGGCAGTGGATTTTCTCGATTACCTCCTTATTGTAAGCGGCTCTTTATATCGATAAAACGGTACAGTTGGCTCCGAGTTTGTGGCGCAAGATATTGTAGCCTAAACTTATGCTGAAGCTCCTGTATACCGACTGCCACATGATGCTTTTACAGTTTCCCATCGTGAATGATGTAATTCCGGCATAAATACAGGCTGATTCTTTATGTTTTCACTAATAAAATTTATCAAAAGCTTAATTTTGTAGGAATAAAAGAAAAAATTGTTTGTTTTCAATATTCTTCAGACATGATATTCTATAATCACTTCCATAAAGGAAAAACCATTATTTTAAGGAGGAGTAAAAGTGGCTGTGCGTTACAATCCCAATCCTGCAAGAATTACGGAACCGTTGTATAAAGTTGAGGAACTGGAAAAATCTCCTTTGTACACTGTGCTTTGCGGCGGAAAGGAGCTGACGGTTTACCACACGGATAGTTTTGATTACGTAATTCCGGTTGTGGACGACGATTCTCCGCTAAGTTTTCAGGTAAAAGTATCCAAAGATTTCCAAAAGGCGGTTTTCCGTCCGGCCAAGACCAATGTTCAGGCTCAGATTTCCGGCCGAGAGTTGAGCTTCCAGCTGGAAAAGCCCAGTAAGGTCACCTTGGAGTTAGATGGCAATTTGAAGACACCGCTCTTTATCTTGTGCACAAAGCGTGTCCCGAAGCCCGAAAAAGTGGATCATCTTTTTGAGAGTGGGAAAGTTTACAATGTTGGCACGTTAGAGGTCAAAGCGGAAGAAACGGTTTTCTTGGAAGAGGGCAGTATTGTCTGTGGTTGTGTGAATGCTTTTTTCGCCCACGGCATGAGAATTTTAGGAAACGGCATTCTGAATGGTTGTGTATGGCATCCGAAAGAAGAAAACGGTGGCGGCAGACCAATGATTCGAATGGTGTTTTGCGATGATGTGAAGATTCAAGGCATCACCATGGTGGACGGTGGTTCGTGGCACCTGGTTCCTGGCGCTTGCCGGAATGTGGAGATTGAGGATGTAAACATCATGTCTCGAGTTTGCACGGGTGACGGCATCGATATTGTAGGCTGCGAAGACGTAACCATGCGTAATTCCTTTATTCGCGCTTCGGATGACTGCGTGTGCATCAAAGCTGCAAGTTATCCCGACCCTGCTGCCAATAGGGATGTGAAAAATATTCTGGTAGAACACTGCGTTTTGTGGAATGCAGAACCCGGTAACGCCGTGGAAATCGGATATGAAGTGCGCTGCGATGAGATTAGCGACATCACATTCCGAGATCTGGACATCGTTCATTGCGAGTATGAGGGTAATCAGTCTGGCGGCGTGCTGACCATCCACAATGCAGATCGCGCTCACATTCATGACATTGTGTATGAAGATATCCGCGTTGAAGATGCTCAGGAAAAGTTTGTCGACATCAAGGTATTGGATTCCAAGTACTCATTGGATCGAAAACGCGGAAGTGTCGAAAATATATATTTCCGTAATGTGGAAATTCTGAATGGTAATTTCCCTGTTTCTATTATTCGCGGTTTTGAGATGCATACGGAAATGAGTCGCCCCCGAAATATCTATTTTGACAATGTAGTGGTTTTAGGCAAACAAGTCGAATCTCCCAGCGACTTGCATATGGTGGTGGAACTCTCTGATGATATTTTGTTTAATGGTACGGCACACGCAAAAAGAAATCCATTCTAATTGATATGCAGGAGTCCCGATAACTAGGAAAGAAAGACAGCGCCTTTTAGGTACTGTCTTTCTTTTATAAAGAGACCTGCTTGCTGGGTAAGTGGTTCTGGTTTCATAGGGTATCTCAAGGAAAAAGCGGCTCATGATGAATGAATATCGGAATGCATGGCAGAGCAGTAACAATTGATTCCATGTGTTGATGAGCGTTTAAATTCTTTTTCAAAACAAAAAGAGGTATAATTAGAGAAAAGCTCAACATATAATGCAGCACAAGTATCACAGACAAGGGTGTGTTACGATGAAGCAGAATGTTGAGGACAGAGCCGCCATGCTGGGGGAGTATATCGTAGAGAACAAAGCTACTGTGCGCCGTGCCGCAAAGCAGTTTGGCGTGAGTAAATCCACCGTACATAAGGACGTTGCCGAGCGGCTGCGCAGCGTGGATATGGGGCTTTACAAAGAGGTGAGCAGCGTACTGGCGGTGAATAAAGCCCAGCGGCATATCCGCGGCGGTATGGCGACAAAGCGCAAATACGAGGCACAGAAGAAATGAGAAAAGCCCTCCGTAAACAAATACGGAGGGCTTAAATTCTATGCGGCTTAAATAGCTTGGTTAGCTTTTTACAGGTACTTCCTGCGGGGCCTTTTTGTGGCGGCTTTCCGGTAGTGTATACTTGCTTGTGAAGCGGTTGTAATAGCCGGTGAAGCGCGGGTCTCCGGAGGTTTTGATCTCGTTTAAGTAACCGTGTGTGTCCATGGTGGAATCCTTGATCTGGATCAGGCATACCGCAATGTTAGAGCAGTGATCGGAAACGCGCTCGAAATTGTTGAGGATGTCTGAGAGCACGAAGCCGAGCTCAATGGTGCACTTGCCTTCCTGTAAGCGGCGGATGTGGCGGTTTTTCAGTTCAACTTTCAATGAATCGATGACCTGTTCGAGCGGCTCTACTTCGTAGGCAAGCTGTAAGTTGTTCTCGACGAACGCGTCTGTCGTGATGTTCAAAATCTCGATGATGGCACCTGTGAAAACCTCAAGCTCCTGCTGGGCCTTTTCGGAGAATTTCAGATCTTTATCGTGGATCTCGCGTGCAACGCGCAGGAGATTCACCGCGTGGTCGCCGATACGCTCGAAATCGCCGATGGTATGCAACAGCTGCGAAACATCGTTGCTGTCGGACGTGGAGAGGTTTTTACTGGAAATTTTGACGAGGTAAGAACCGAGCTTATCTTCGTACTGGTCGATGGTTTCTTCGTTTTTCTCGATTTTTTCTGCTGTGGCGGAATCAAAATGCGAGAGCAGACCGATGGCATCCAAAATGGTGTCGCGCACAAGGTCTGCCATTTTTGTGGTGGCATTGCGGCACTCCGCAATTGCGAAGGACGGAGAGAGCAGCAGACGCTCATCGAGCAAAACCGCGTGCGGATCCTGCTTGCCGGGCTTCAGGCGCTTATCACGCACGGTGATAACGGCGAGCTTTTCAAGCTGATTGCAGAAGGGCAGCAGAATGAACGTGGTGATGAGGTTGAATGCGGAATGCACGACCGCGATCATAAACGAGGAGATCGGCTGGTCGGTGAATGTGAAATGGAAAATGCTGTTTGCAATATAAAAGCCGGAAAGGCAGATGACGGTGCCGAGCACGTTAAAGTAAATATGCACGGCGGTCACGCGCTTTGCGCTTTTTGTGGTGCCGATGGAGGAAAGCAGCGCCGTGATACATGTACCGATGTTCTGGCCCATAATGACCGGCAGCGCCATGCTGAACGAAATGCTGCCCGTCATGGCGAGAGACTGCAGAATGCCGAGCGAAGCAGCGGAGCTCTGGATGAGTGCCGTGATACCTGCGCCGACTAAAATGGCGATGATGGGGTTATCGAGAATCGTTAAGACCTCTTTAAACTGCGGCAAGTCCGCAAGCGGTTTTACCGCGCCGCTCATCATGGTCATGCCGGTCATCAAAATGGCGAAGCCGACACATACGGAGCCGATGTCCTTTTTCTTGCTGCTCTTGGTGAACATGATGAGAATGATGCCGATGAGCGCCACGATGGGCGAAAAGCTCTCCGGCTTTAAAAGCTGTACGAAAACATTGTCGCTCGTGATGCCGGAAAGACTTAAGATCCACGCAGTGACGGTGGTACCGATGTTTGAGCCCATGATGACGCCGATGGTTTGCCCAAGCTCCATGATGCCGGAGTTAACGAGGCCGACCAGCATGACCGTCATAGCAGAGGAGGACTGGATCGCAATGGTGATGCCCATGCCGAGCAAAAGGGCCTTGAAGCGGTTTGAGGTCATGGAACGCAAAATACGTTCGAGCTTGCCGCCGACCATTTTTTCAAGGCTGGAGGAAAGCAAATGCATGCCGTAGAGGAAGAACGCAAGTCCGCCAAAGAGTGTAATAACGGAGAAAATGTCCATTTGTGGTTGCAGCTCCTTTGTGTGCGCAAAACGCTCGCTTTTCAAATTTTTTCTTTTTTCTTACTTAATCTTTACATACAAGCTTATTCTAACATAGGTGACGGCGGGAATTCAATGCTTTTTTGATAAAAAACGTCGAAAGAGAAAATTATCTTGCCTTGACCCGCGGCGAGCATCGCGGTATACTGTATTTATATTTTAGGCGCGTTTTAGGCCAACGCATTTGAATCTGTCTCTTATACACATCTGACGCTGCCGACGAATAGAGAGGTGTA
>ERZ1027014.1028-NODE-1028-length-10392-cov-6.576183_pt1 | contig 10392 bp, 7 predicted proteins | sample MGYA00519287_ERZ1027014 | MGnify/ENA primary metagenome ERZ1027014 (study PRJEB26926, sample SAMN06164698) | human gut metagenome | biome: ENVO:00009003; feature: ENVO:2100002; material: ENVO:00002003 | host: Homo sapiens | place: USA | collected 2012 ...
ACGAGATCTAGTACGGTCTCGTGGGCTCGGAGATGTGTATAAGAGACAGGCTGCCGACTCCACATAATGTATTAAAAATAAAATAAATGTGTCGAAGTTTAATATGCTCTCGCAAAGAGAACACGGCGAGCAGATGGTTTTCCGGTTACCATACACTTGCCCGGAGTCAGGCTCTCTTCATCAGCATCAAAAGGAAGACAACGAATTGTTGCCTTGGTATCCTCTTTAATCCGGTCTTCCGTTTCCGGGGTTCCATCCCAATGAGCCAGAATAAAGCCACCTTTCTCTATCTGTTCCTTGAAATCATCGTATGAATCCACTTTCACGATATGTTCGTTACGATAGTTCAATGCCTTCTGATAAATATTGTTCTGAATATCCTCCAACAATTGTTGTACATATTCTTCGATTCCGTCGCAAGAACGAGTTTCTTTTTCCAATGTATCACGACGCATCACTTCCATTGTATTGTTTTCAAGATCACGGCCACCCATTACCAAGCGAACAGGCACACCTTTCAGTTCGTAATCTGCAAACTTGAATCCCGGACGCTTATTGTCTGCATTATCATATTTCACAGAAATACCCATTGCTTTCAACTTGTTGACAATGCCTTCTACTTTTGCATCAATCTTCTTCAGCATTTCATCATTCTTATAAATAGGAACGATAACTACCTGAATAGGAGCCAAATGTGGTGGCAACACCAATCCGTTATCATCAGAGTGAGTCATTATCAATGCACCCATCAAACGGGTAGATACTCCCCATGAAGTAGCCCAAACATAATCCAGCTTATTGTTTTTGTCAACAAACTGTACATTGAACGCTTTCGCAAAATTCTGTCCCAAGAAGTGAGAAGTACCACATTGCAATGCCTTTCCATCCTGCATCAAACCTTCGATGGTGTAAGTATCCAACGCACCCGCGAAACGTTCATTAGCCGATTTTACCCCTTTGATTACCGGGACAGCCATATACTTCTCGGCGAAGTCACCATACACATGCAACATTTTCTGTGCTTCCGCTTCTGCTTCCTCGCGGGTCGCATGAGCCGTATGACCTTCCTGCCACAAGAACTCCGCAGTACGCAGGAACAAACGGGTACGCATCTCCCACCGCATAACATTTGCCCATTGGTTGCACAAGATAGGCAGGTCACGATAGGAATTAATCCAGTTCTTATATGTACTCCAAATGATTGTTTCAGATGTAGGGCGGATAATCAATTCTTCTTCCAGTTTGGCAGCCGGATCTACGATAACACCCGAACCGTCCTCTGCATTCTTCAGACGATAGTGAGTAACTACAGCACACTCTTTGGCAAATCCTTCTACGTGCTCAGCTTCACGGCTAAGGTAAGATTTCGGGATAAGCAACGGGAAATAGGCATTTACGTGACCGGTTTCCTTAAACATATCGTCCAACTGACGCTGCATTTTCTCCCAAATGGCGTATCCGTAAGGCTTGATAACCATACATCCACGCACAGGTGATTGTTCAGCCAAATCGGCCTTCACCACCAAGTCATTATACCACTGAGAATAATTCTCGCTTCTTTTGGTAAGTTCTTTCAATTCTACTGCCATGCTATATCGTTATTTTTGTTTTTCCTTTTTAAGAGTTTGCAAAATTAGTAAAAAAGCATGGGAAAGTACTAATGATTTAGCAAAAATATAGAGTCGAAAAATATAAAAATAACTTATTGATAACGATAATACCACCAATAGGTATCACCATATTCCCGCCGCATACGGTTTTTCTCTTCCACTGGTGATGAAAATTCCTTCTGACGGTTAAGAAACTCATCCAAACGCCGCACCATCAGCGTGTCTTTAACTTCTCTTCCATATCCAGGATGAGTCCGTTTATAAAGCACCAATGCCTCACGATAATAACGCGGCAATGTATCTTGCTCGAAACAATACATATCAACCGCCGATACAAATTTATCCAATTTCTTATCCAGCAGCAATGCACTCATATAATAATTCAAAGCGGTATGTCTACCTATTTCATCACGACAGATACGGGCCAAAAAGTCTACTGTCTCTTCTGCAACATGTGGTCTTACACCAAGATGAGCATACAAGCTATCGGCATTCAAGCGCAAAGTTTCCTGAGAATGAGGCGCAAACAAAAGCCCTTCCGCACCATAATATTGAGGGTATTCAAACAAATGCTCCCCCATGGTACCTTCCAAAGACATAGCATAGGCTCTAAGCACTGTCAATGTACGGGTTGTTTCCAAAGACTTTGCTCCTATCATCCGTGCAGCTTCATAATGATGATTACGGATAGCCTGCTCCACAGCCAGTTCATGATGAAAATTCACATTCGTATTTCCTATACCTACCGTCATCAGGCATAAAAGTGTCAAAATTGCTAAGTTAGAGTTTATTAAGCCCAATATAGAATCCTCTTGATTCAACCAGGAACGAAACACACGCCGTAAAGTATAGACAACACCTATATATATAAGCAAAAGCAACGGCAGCAGCCAAAACCATTTATCCTCTATGTTTCCTCCGTGGAAAATAGTCCGGTCCACATCCGTCAGCACTCCCAGCAACAGACAAGACGGGAAATAAGAAAGTGTTCGCACAGGGCCTTTTAATCCCATCAATCCATTGATTCCCCAACGGAATACCAATAAAACCACTGTAATGATGATAGCTCCTGCCAACGGAGAATAATGTGTCTTTCCTTGTGACAATGAATAATGCAATGCACCTACGACATCTTTCTGAAGCACAAAAAGATAGACAATACTAAAAATAGAGAAAAGAAGACCGCACGCAACCGTGAGGATGCGGGCGGCTCTTTTATAGGATAAGCTGTTGTTGCTGCTCATAAATTACTCTTTCACTTTTTTCAATACCACAGCCGAACGGGCAGGCAGATACAGTTTCAGCCATTCCTTTTTATCCTTCTTATAAAGAGGGTCGAAATTAGTGAAATGACGTATACTGTCATCAGCCAGACCATTGCCTCCGAAAGCTGTCGCATCCGTATTCAGTACCACATCATACGCCCCGACAGGCACTAGGAAACCATAGTCTGTAAATGACTTGGTAGGATTGAAATTAAATACAAAAATCAAATTCTTACGCCGGTAAGCCAACACTTGGTCACCATCGTTATGCCATACCTCAATCACTGGAGTATCCTGAATATTTTTCACACTTTCAATGAGGTGGACCATAGCTGAATCAAAATCGCCCAAGTAATGGTAACACAGGTTCTTATTATCAAAAAGTCCCCACTGACGACGGGCATATTTATGCGACCATCCGTTACCTTCACGTGGAAAATCAATCCATTCGGGATGCCCGAATTCATTACCCATAAAGTTCAAATATCCTCCATTGATGGTAGAGGCAGTAAGCAAACGAATCATCTTATGCAATGCGATGCCACGATGCACTGTATAATTTTCATCCCCTTTCTGGAAATGCCAATACATATCAGCATCTATCAGACGGAAAATAATAGTCTTATCGCCCACCAATGCCTGGTCATGGCTTTCGGCATACGAAATAGTCTTCTCGTCCTTACGTCTGTTGGTCACTTCCCAGAACATGCTGCTCGGTTTCCAGTCTTCATCAATCTTCTCCTTGATTGTTTTAATCCAATAATCCGGAATATTCATGGCCATACGGTAATCAAACCCATATCCACCATTTTGAATCGGTGCTGCCAACCCGGGCATACCCGAAACTTCTTCCGCAATGGTAATCGCTTTGGAATTTACCTGATGAATCAACTTGTTGGCCAATGTCAAATAACAAATCGCATTATCATCCTGATTCCCGTTAAAGTAATCCCCATAATTACAGAAAGCCTCTCCCAAGCCGTGGCTATAATACAACATAGATGTCACACCGTCAAAACGAAAACCGTCAAAACGGAACTCATCCATCCAATACTTACAATTGGACAGCAAGAAATGAATCACTTCATTCTTACCATAATCAAAGCATAAGGAATCCCATGCCGGATGTTCACGCCGGCCGCCCGGATAGAAGTATTGATTAGGATCACCGGCAAAATTGCCAAGTCCCTCCACTTCATTCTTCACGGCATGAGAGTGAACAATATCCATAATGACGGCAATTCCCATTCTATGCGCCGTATCAATCAATTCCTTCAATTCATCCGGTGTACCGAAACGGGATGACGGAGCGAAAAAGCTGGAAACATGATACCCGAAACTCCCATAATAAGGATGCTCCTGAATAGCCATAATCTGAATACAATTATATCCGGCTTCCGCTATACGCGGCAATATTTTCTCACGGAACTCATTATAAGTGCCTACCCTTTCTTCTTCCTGAGCCATACCGATATGACATTCATAAATCATCAAAGGATCAGTCTTTGCACGGAACACCTTCTTTCTAAACCGGTAAGGATTCTCTGGCTCCCAAACCTGTGCGCTGAATATCTTTGTCTGATCATCCTGTACCACACGGTTAGCCCATGCTGGTATACGTTCTCCTTCACCGCCATTCCAACGGACTTTCAGTTTATACAAATCACCATGCTTTATAGCACCGCTTTGTAATTCCACCTCCCATACGCCAGGAGAGTTCTTTACATGGTACATCCTATAATCGCCATGCTCTTTCCAGTCGTTGAAATCTCCGATAAGATAAATTTCCTTCGCATTCGGAGCCCATTCACGGAACACCCACCCTCTTCTGGTACGATGCAAGCCGAAATATAAATATCCGGTGGCAAAGTCCGACAAAGTTCCTTTGCCTCCAGTCAGTTCCAATTCTTTGTCTAATGCATGCTGATGGCGTCCTTCAATCGCTGCCGAATACGGTTCCAGCCAAGGATCACTTTCTATTATGCCTAATTTAGGAGTGGTATTTTCCATAATATGATTACTTGTTAGTTATTCTCTTTCAAACCAAAACTTTAACGATCACTTTTTTCACGCCGTCAGGAGACACTCCCGGAGCATGAGCATCCTGTGGAAAAAAGATGGCAAACATTCCCGGCTTTACAGGAATATAGCTTTCGGCAAGTCCCGGATAGAACGAGATATCCTTATCTGCATCATAGTCTGCTTCGGGAAGATCTTCACGGGCTGTATAACCCATCACTTCCACCCCTGACAGAGGAATCTGTATATCAATAAACTGATTATGAGTTTCTAATTTTGCTTCTTCTTTAGTTTTAGGCTTGGTCTGAGAAAAGTTTACTACCAGATCATCACCCTGTAATTTTACTTTTCCTAATTCCTGAGCGTTCAAGTCTGTAGCCTTCAGATATTCCATTGCTTTAGCGAACAAAGGATTCAATGAAGCGTACTTTTCTAAGTTTTCTAATCTGTCTACTACCATAATTATTTCATTTTAATGGTTAAAATATTGCTTTTATCATTCAAAGTCGTCTATTGTGAAATTTGTAAAATCAGCAAAACGCTTCAGTTGCTTGAAAACATCCTCTACTTTGTCCAACAGGTCAGGGGCAAGGAAAAACGCATCAGGCACCATATAAGCACAGGTATAATCCTTACATTTTAAATAATCAATATATTCAAAATCTTTCGGAAATCCTTTAGGAGCCGTTTTTAAGTGATTTTCTCCGATAACAGGAAAGTATTGCTTGAACGCAGGATCTTCCACAATTTCTCTGTATTCATCTATGTTGTCATAAATGGACTGGCGGACAGCTTTCAGCACTTTAGATTCCAGACACCAGCTTCCACCAGCAAGCATACAGTTATCATGCTCTATATGAACATAATATCCACAATGTTCTGATTTCTTTCCACGGGCGTTGATATAGCCGCCCAAGTGTATTTTATAAGGAGTCTTATCACTAGAAAAACGCGTGTCACGATAAATTCGGTATGTACAGTCCTTAGCTTGAATACCGACAATACTTTCGTCAAACAACGAAATGCGGGCGATGATTGCTGTCAGTAATTCCTCAAACTCTTTTTGAGCTTTCAGATATTCATCCTTATGCCCCTGAAACCACTCCCGGTTATTGTTTGCGGCCAGGTCTTTTAAAAATTGAAAGATAACAGATACATCCATGTTACATTATGTTCATGTGTTCACTTGACAAACTTACAAAATATATTTGTAACGAACTAGAAAAAAGCGAAGTATTTATTTTTTTCCCAAGACCTTGAGAAACCCATCATGCAGCTTTCCATTGGTAGCCAACACTTCATGACCGGAATAGAAATCTCCCCCTCCGCTGTAATCTGTCACTTTTCCACCGGCATTCATCAAGATTATCGAACCGGCCGCAATATCCCACGGTCCCAGCAGTCCTTCTATACGGGCTTCAAAGCGACCGGCAGCTACATAGCAAAGTTCTGCCGCAGCTGCTCCTTGCAGGCGCATACCTCCCACATTTCCATACAACTCGTGCACAATATGCTCCGCCAATGGCTTATACTTTTGCGAATCGTATGGAAAGCCTAACGCCACAAACGCTTCGTCCATATCAGAAACATCTGATACATGTATTTCTTTGTTGTTCAGATAAGAAGGCGCTCCTTTATAAGTCCAGTAAAGTTCATCGCGGCATACTTCATACACCACTCCAACCAGCAGTTCTTCTTTACTACGAAGGGCGATACTCACACAATAAGGAGCATTATTATGGATAAAATTGGTGGTTCCGTCCAGCGGGTCTACCAGCCAGCAATAGTTTTCCGTAGTCAGGCTGCCCGAACCTTCTTCGGCAATGAATCCTGCTTCGGGAAGCAATTCCCGAAGTTGAGCCACAATACGGCGTTCCGATTCTTTATCTACATACGATACATAGTCGTGAGCATTTTTCTTCTCTACCTTGCTACGGTCAAAACCGCTACGCTCTTTACGAAGAAAAGCACCCGCCCGGAGTGCTATTTCACGTACTTTCAACGTTATCTTCTCTAAATCCAACATTATATTCTTATTTTTGTTCCGCATCCAGCGTTCCAAACTTATAAACACCTTTACGGATTACATTTCCATTCTTGTCAGTCTCCACAAAAGCGCCGTGTTTCTTCCCTTGTTTGAAAAATCCGTCATAGCGTACTCCGTTCTTATCTTCAAGCACGCCTTTGCCGTCTTCCTTTCCTTTTACGAAATGGCCCTTATATTTGGTTCCGTCAGCCGTGCGCAAAGTGCCTTCACCGTCGGCCATGTTGTTTTTCCATTCACCTTCATAGTCATCGCCGTTCGCCCAGATATAGTGTCCTTTACCGCTGCGCTGGTTATTCACCCACTGCCCTTCATACACAGCACCGTTGGCCCATGTAAAGGTTCCGGTCCCATGCTGCTCGCCGTTCTTGAACTGCCCTACATACTTGTCGCCATTCTTGTGTACATAAATTCCCTGCCCGGTACGTTCACCGTTTACGTAGTCACCTTCGTAACGGTCACCGCTATTAAAGTAATAAATACCTTTACCATGCTGCACGTCATCCTTCCAGTCGCCCACATACTTGTCACCATTGACATAGTAAAATGTCCCCTTTCCGTCACGTGCGTCATCTTTCCACTCACCTTCATATTTTGACTGGTCGGGCCATACCATAACGCCCTGTCCGTTTTTCTTGTCTTCTTTCCATTCGCCCTCATATTTGGCTCCTGCTTTCCAGGTATAAGTACCCTTTCCGCTACGTTTGTCCTGAAACCAGTTACCTATATAAACATCTCCGTTATAATAATACATAGTGCCTTCACCCTGCTGATAGTCGGCAAACCACATACCTTCATACCGGTTATTATTCATAAAATAATAGGTTCCGCTGCCGTGTTGCTGATCCTGGAACCATTGCCCCACATACTTTTCTCCATCGTGAAACGTATATGTCCCGTTCCCCTCGCGTTTACCTTTTATATATTCCCCTTCGTAGGTATTTCCGTTCTTGTAGATTGTTTTTCCTTTACCGTTTGGTTTTCTACCTTTCAGCTCTCCGGTATATTCGCCCCCGTCTTTAAAAGTATAATTCCCGATTTTTATCTGAGCGGTGGCCAATGTACTGACCGATGCCAAAAGCAATAATATATATACGTATTTCTTCATTGGTTCGTTACTTATAATAGATAAGATTTACGCCAAAGATACGATTTTCTATCTTTGGACATGATAGGTTATTACACTTTTTTACCCGCAATGACCTCTATTAAGTTTTCTTTGCAGAAATACTTTTGAGCCAATATGCGTATTTCTTCTCTGGTGATTCCCCGGATGGCATCCAGCGAACGGATAAAGAAGCGTTCGTCCAGCCCTGCCGTTTCTATATAAATCCAGGCATCAGACAAAGAAAAAGGTCCCTCGTACGACCGGCATAAATCGCCCAGCATATAGTTCTTCACCATTTCCAATTCTTCTTGAGGAACGAGATCATTACACAATTTGTCCATCTCCCGATAAACTTCTGTTATGATAGAATTCACATATTCATTGGCCGCCTCGGTACTGACAGTCAGTATTCCCGTTCCCGGATAGGACACAATGCCTGCGCCGATACCGTATGTATATCCCTTGTCTTCACGGATATTGGACATCAGACGGCTTCCGAAATACCCTCCGAACAAAGTGACCATGACACGTGCCTTCAAAAAGTCCGGATGATGACGGTCCATTACGAAACATCCCATTTTCAAGGAACTTTGAAGTGCATCCTCACGTTCTATAAAGATACGCTTTTCTTTGGTGGTAACCGGAGGAACAAGCGTTGTCTTTGCTTTTTCCGTCACTTCCCCCCATTGTCCACTTCCCAAGTTATCTTCTATACAACGGATAATTTCCGATGTGACCTTTCCCGAAATATATACCGAACAATTACCCGAATGATAATATTTCCGATAAAACGAACGGAGCACCTCCGGGGTAATCCGGTCATAATCCCCCGCTACCGCATAGCGCCCGAAAGGATGCTCCGGACCGAACAAGGCTGTATTCAACTGCTTTCGGGCAATCATTTCCACCCGGGTGCTGTTCACCAGAAATTGCTGTTTGTTCGTATCGGCCACCACGGAAAGTTCCTTTGCCGGAAACGTAGGAGCCTTTATCATCTCGGATATGACGGCCAGCGTGCGGGCAAAATATTTATTCAGAGAGTAAAGTGTTATGAATCCATAGTTCACGGAAGAAGATAACTCCAGCCAGGCTCCGTAATAATCCAATCGCTCCGCAATCTGTGAAGACGTTAAATTTCCAGCTCCCTCACGCAGCATCCTATTGGCGAACATAGCCTGCAACGGCTGTTCCTGATTCCATTGTCCGCCTCCTATCAGAAGATCAAAACGTACAACATCCTCGGTTCCCGCATGAATGATATTCAGAGGCATCCCATTCTTCATCGTCCTCCTGTCGGGACGGGTTATACTGAATTCGCTTAGTTGGCGGATTGGCGGTGGGGTGGTTCTGTCCAGCATTTACTTCCCCTCCCTCTGTTTTAAAAATGCTTCGGCACGTGCCAGATCCTGAGGCGTATCAATGCCTATTGTCTCCACTTCACTGATTCCCACCTTAATAGTATAACCATTTTCCAACCAACGAAGCTGCTCCAACGATTCAGCCAGCTCCAGCGAAGATTGTGGAAGCGAAGTTATTTCTTTCAGTACATCGGCCCGATAAGCATACAGACCGATATGTTTATAGTAAGTATGCCCTTTCAGCCAGCCTTCCTTCTCCGCGTTACGTTGGAAAGGAATGACGGAACGGCTGAAATACAAAGCATTCATATTCTTATTAACCACCACTTTCGGAGAATTTACATTCTCCAAAGCTTCAAACCCGTCTTCGGGAGTGAAAGGTTTCACCAAAGTCGCAATCTGTGTAGCCGAATCTTCAAAGCAAGCTTTCACAGCTTCAAGCTGTGATCTTTGAATAAAAGGTTCATCACCTTGAATATTTACAACCACATCATATCCTTGTCCTACTTTGGTATACGCTTCATAACAACGGTCTGTGCCACTTTTATGGTAAACGGAGGTCATGACCACTTTTCCGCCAAAAGCTTTTACGGCGGATTCAATGCGTTCATCGTCCGTCGCTACGTATGCTTCATCCAATATACCGGCTACTTGTTCATAGACTCTCTGAATCACAGGCTTGCCTCCCAAGATGGCCAAAGGTTTGGCCGGAAAACGTGTTGAGGCATATCTCGCAGGAATAATTCCAATAAATTTCATGGTACCATTTCTTTTATATATTCATGCAAAAGTAACAAAAACATTTCATACATTTGCACCATTAATGCAATAAATGTTATGGACGAACACCATTGTTTGCTTTGTATGGGCTCTAATACAAACCGTTACGCGCAACTCTCGGTTGCACGGGAAGCATTACGTGCCACATTTCCTGATATTCCTGTCTCTTATACACATCTGACGCTGCCGACGAATAGAGAGGTGTAGA
>ERZ1027014.1048-NODE-1048-length-10230-cov-7.142703_pt1 | contig 10230 bp, 6 predicted proteins | sample MGYA00519287_ERZ1027014 | MGnify/ENA primary metagenome ERZ1027014 (study PRJEB26926, sample SAMN06164698) | human gut metagenome | biome: ENVO:00009003; feature: ENVO:2100002; material: ENVO:00002003 | host: Homo sapiens | place: USA | collected 2012 ...
CCTCTCTATTCGTCGGCAGCGTCAGATGTGTATAAGAGACAGCCACTATAGCGTGGACAAGATGGCCGACGCGGCGGGCGAGGACGCTGACGTGGAGCTGAAGCAGAACAAGGAGGACATCAGCCTCCGGCTGGACGGCGAAACGCGGGATGACCTGTCGGAGCGCTATCAGGAGTGGGTGCCGGTGTGGATACCAGAGGTGAAGGAGCGGCTGATATTGACCCACGAACACGAAGAGGTAGAGCGAAAAACGAGTGAAGAACTCAGACGTGAACTCGACGAATTACTGAAACAAAAGCGGGAGATGGACTTCCAACTCGCGAAAAAAAGGGCCGACCACCCGAGTTTGGATTGGTGGCTCGAGCCTGCGAGAGAGGAAACGCCGAGAATCGGGCTTGACGAGTCCCTGAAACAGCTGGCTTCCCAATTTGAGGCCATCGCTCCCGAGGAGGATAAGAAGCCACTGCTCGTTCCGGTCTACTCCCCTCGCACGGAGCGCAAAAAGTATACCAATCCGTTGGAGAGTGACCTGCGGAGCTATACCGACCTTGGCGATGACTGGGACGACCTGCCGAATATGCAGGGTGAGATAAAGCTCTGGATCCCGGAGGACTTGGGGCAGCCCAAAGAAATAAGCATCTTAAAGGAGAGCCTGAGCCGCAGCGACGGCATTGCATGATACACAGAACGAAAGGAGACGTACCATGAGACTGAAAAGCGCACTCCGGCGGGGCGTAGCCGCCGCCGTCATCGCGGGCATCGTGGTAAGCTCCGGCATCCCGGCCTACGCGGCCCAGTGGGACATCGCCGACGGCGACATCACCGTGAAGGCGGGCGAGGCCGAAGGGACGAACAGGGTCACACAGGGCGAGAAGGATGTGGAGGACACCGACACCGTCATCACCGGCGAGTCGAAGGAGAACACCGTCACCATCGACACCTCTGGCGGCGACGTGGACGTCACCTTCGACGACCTGAAGATCGACGCCAGCGATAAGGGCGAAGCTGCTGTCCGGGTCGAGGGCAATGGCGATGCGACCATCGAGCTGGACGGCAAAAACGAGCTGAAGAGCGGCGGCTACAATGCGGGCCTCGAGAAGAACGGCCACGAGGCGGAGGGCACCCTGACCATCAAGGACGACAAGGGCAAGGACGGCTCCCTCACCGCCGAGGGCGGCGACGGCGGCGGCGCAGGCATCGGCGGCGGAATGGAGAGCACCGGCAGCAACATCAAGATCACCGGCGGCACGATAGAGGCCGTGGGCGGCGAGGGTGCTGCCGGTATCGGTGGCGGTGTGTACGGCCAGGGCCGCGACATCGAAATTTCCGGCGGCAAGGTGTCGGCCTCGGGCGGCGATATGGATGAAAAACTGGATCCCTCCCGCCCCGGCGCGGCTGGCATCGGCGACGGCGCAGGCACGGAAGGCCGCGAGATAGACCCGGATGCGCCGCCCAGCAACCCCGACAACCCCAATCACATCATCATCTCCGGCGACGCCGAGGTGGAGGCCAAGGCGGGCGCCAGCACCGGCGGCAAAACTGCGGCCATCGGCGGCGGAGATGTCGGCGAGATCTCCAATGACGCCCTCTCCGACGACGACCACAAGGTAACGGGCGGCAGTCTGACCCGCTACGACCCCGACGGGAAGAAGATGGAGGACTACAGCTACGACCGGCGGACGCCCTCCCAGCCGGAGCAGCCGGACAAGCCGGACAAGCCGGAACAGCCCGATGATACCGAGAACAACGACGACGAGGACGACGACGAGGACGACGCTCCGGACACGCAGGCTGGCGAGGTGCCGGGCCGTGTGAAGCAGATGTACGAGACCACCGGCGTGATCACCCATCCGGATGGCACACAGGAGCTGGGTGACGTGGCCACGGCGGAGTATGACCCGGTCAACAAGGTCCTGCGCTTCGATGCCCACGGTTCGCTCTTTTGGATGACAGGCGACTCGCTGCGGGAGCTTGCAAAGGAGGTCCATGAGCTTCGCATCCGGTTCCTTGATGGGGAAGGGCGGGAGATGGAGGCCGTCATTCCGCTGGCCCGGATCGAAGATCTGGTCGGCATGAATGGGGCGTTCGAACTCGAGCTGTCCCAGGAGGGGCGTTATCGGTTCCATATTGTCGGGCAGACGGGATATGATAGAAAAACATTCTCGGATGAGGCCGTCCTGCGCCAAAGCGGCAGGGAACTGATCCTCGTGTACCGCGTTGGCGATGAGGAACAGAAAGCGCAGGAGACCGCTCGGGTGGAGGAGGCGATCGCCCGCCGTAAGCAGGAGAAAGAGCAATGGGGAACGGTCCTCTCCGGTCGGGAAGGCGGCTCCCTGAGCGGACTGCCCGGGCTGACTCAGCCGGGAACGGGTGCCGTCGGTGACCTCAGCGGGCTGACGACTCTCTCGCCGGACAGCCTTACCACGGCCCAGCAGCCGAAGAAGCCCGCCTCCGACCAGACGGTGTGGAAGACATTTACCGGTAACATCGTGAAGCTTGCGGGCGGGAAGCAGGACAGCAAGAAGGACGACCCGGCCCCCTCCGTCGGTGACCTCAGCGACCTCCCGACTCTCTCGCCGGACAGCCTCACCACGGTTCAGCAGCCGGAAGCAAGCGCCCCGCAGCCGGAAACAAGCGCTCAGCAGCCGGAAGTAAGAGGATGGGTAAAAGACAGTCAGGGTGACTGGGTGTGGCAGCCGGGCGAGGATGACAGTCAGCCGCCGGATTGGGGAGGAGATTGGGAGATAAGAAAATGGACAAGGCTCCCTGACTATAGTCCGTGGGATTTCTTTTATGACTCCGCAGATTGGGAGACAAGAAAATGGAGAAGGGTCAGTCAGTCGCCGGATCTTGCTTGGTGGAATTCCTTTTTTGATTCTGCATGGATGTACGATTATGAAGGCTGAGAGCGTGCGCTGAGAGGGAGCGCGGCAGGAGGGCCTTGCTTACAGGCAGCCCTGCCGCTCCACTGCGCACAATCACCAAAAACCACCGATAGAAAATAGCAATGTTGTACGAAGAAATCTGCCCAAAACCCCTTGCAAAATCACGATGAGCTGAGTATAATACCACTCATGAAACGCAAAACGTCCTGCCCCTCGTCCGGCAGGGCGTTTTTGTCGGCAAAAATCCGGCAAAGAAATGTTAAGTGACCGCCCGGGGAGGGGCTTTGTATGACAAAAGACATGACACAGGGCAGCCCGCTCAGGCTCATCCTTGCCTTTGCGGTGCCGCTGATGCTGGGCAGCCTGTTCCAGCAGTTCTACAATCTGGCCGACACCATCATCGTGGGCCGCTTCGTGGGCGTGGATGCGCTGGCGGCGGTGGGCAGCGTGGGCGGCCTGAACTATCTGGTGCTGGGCTTCGTCAACGGCATCGCCTGCGGCTTCTCCATCCCCATCTCGTGGACCTTCGGCGCGAAGGACTACAGCGAGATGCGGCGCTACACCGCCAACACCGTCTGGCTGAGCCTCTTTTTCGCCGCCGTGCTCACGGTGGTGACGGTGGCCCTGACCCGGGCGGTGCTGGTCTGGACCAATACCCCCGACAACATCATCGACATCGCGGACATCTACATCCGCACCATCTTCTGGGGCATCCCCTTCACCCTGCTGTACAACGTCACCAGCGCCCTCATGCGTGCGCTGGGCGACAGCAAGCGGCCGCTGTACTTCCTGCTGGTGGCCAGCGTGCTGAACATCGGCCTCGACCTGCTCTGCATCCTCATCTTCCGGATGGGGGCCTTCGGCGCGGCCTTCGCCACCGTGTTCAGTCAGGCGGTGGCGGGCATCGGCAGCCTCGTCTACATCGTCCGCCACTACCCGGAGCTGAGGTGGAGCGGGGAAGAGGGCCGTCTGAGCGCCAGCCACTGCCTCAAGCTCTGTAACATGGGCATCCCCATGGGCCTGCAGTGCAGCATCACCGCCATCGGCAGCGTCGTGCTGCAGGGCGCGGTGAACGGTCTGGGCAGCAGCATCGTGGCCGCGCAGACCGCAGGCGGCAAGGCGGCCCAGTTCCTCTCGGTGCCGCTGGAGAGCATCGGCACCGCCATGACCACCTACGCCAGCCAGAACATGGGCGCCCACGACCTGAAGCGTGTGGACAAGGGCGTCACCACCGCGCTGGGCATCGGCTGCGTCTACAGCGTGGTCTCCTTCCTCATCCTGCGGGTGATGGACGTGCCCCTCATCAGCCTCTTCCTCGAGAGCAGCGAGGTGGAGATCATGGTCAACGCCCGGAGCTTCATCTTCTGGAACAGCCTCTTTTACATCCCGCTGGCCGTCCTCATCATCTACCGCTACACCATTCAGGGTCTGGGCTACTCGGGCCTTGCCATGTTCGCAGGCGTGGCCGAGATGGTGGCCCGCGTCATGGTGGGCTGCTGGTTCGTGCCCCTCTGGGGCTACTTCGCGGCCTGCATCGCCAACCCCGTGGCATGGTTCTTCGCCTGCTTCTTCCTCATCCCGGCCTACTTCGCCGTCCGCAAGCGCCTGACGAAGGAGCTTGCCGCAGCGCGGGTGGAGGATTGAGAGACTGCGGAAAATAGCTTCACCAAACGAACGCCCCCAAGGAGCGGCAGCTCCAAGGGGGCTTTTTTGCGCCTTTCGCTCATGGGCAGCTTCGCCGTTACCCGGAAACCTGCCCTCTTCGCCAGAGGCTCCCCTACAAGGGGAGCTGTCACCGAAGGTGACTGAGAGGTTGTACGAAGGAGAGCCTGACCGTGAGCCGCTGCGGAGCTGAACCTCTCCGTCACGCCTGACGGCGTGCCACCTCCCCTACCGAGGGGAGGCCTTGGCATACCGCAAAGCCTCGCCTCTTCGCCAGAGGCTCCCCGATGAAGACCAGCCTGACCTTCAAAGCTCCCCCATATTTACAAATCCCCCCAAAACCGCTATACTATATATAGTTGTGTCAAAACGAGGAGGCGGGACGATGGAGCGGGAGCTGGAACAGCTGGAAGGCACGGTGGAGGACATCATCTACCAGAACGAGGACAACGGCTACACCGTGTTCGAGGTATCGGGCGGCGGTGTGGTGACGGTGGTCTGCGGCGTGGTGGGGGAGCTTCATGCAGGGGAGAGCGTCGTCTGCCGGGGGCGGTACGAGAACCACGCCACCTACGGGCGGCAGTTCCACGCACAGGAGTGCGAGACCGATATGCCCAAAGACCTCGAGGCCGTCTATGCCTTCCTCGCCAGCCGGTCGCTGCCCTACATCGGCGCACGGACGGCGGACAAGATCATCGACAAGTTCGGCGCGGCGGCACTGGAGGTCATCGCCAACGACCCCGCCCAGCTCACCCTCATCCCGGGCATCTCGGCGGACAAGGCCGACCGCATCCAGCAGGAGTTCAAGCGGATGTTCGGGATGCGGGAGCTGATCGCCTATCTGGCCCAGTTCGAGATCAGCCCCCGCCGGGCGATGGAGGTCTTCCGCACCTTCGGCCCGGGGGCCATGACGGCCATCCAGCAGAACCCCTATCTGCTCTGCGGCGAGCCGCTTCAGCTGGACTTCCGCCACGCCGACAGCATCGCCCAGTATTACCAGATGGCGGGGGACTGCGCCCAGCGGCTGGAAGCCGCCCTCCTGCGCACCCTCCGCCACAACGCGGGCAACGGCCACACCTGCCTGCCCCGCGCCCAGCTTCTGGCCACGGCCTCGAACTTCATCCACCAGCCCCTCGAAAAGCTGGACGAGGCCCTCGCCCGCTGCCTCGGGGCGGAGACGCTGGCGGAAAAGACCTTCGACGGCACGGAATATATCTACCTGCCCGACCTTCTGGCCGCCGAGCAGGACATCGCCGACCGTCTGGCTCTGCTGACGAAGCGGGGGAAGCAGACGGCCCACGGCCTCGACAAAAACATCCAGATCCTGGAGCTGGCGCAGGGTTTTGCCTACGCGCCCTTGCAGCGGGAGGCCATCCGGAAGGCCATGACCGAAAACTGCCTCGTCCTCACCGGCGGCCCCGGCACCGGCAAGACCACCACCGTCAACGCCATCCTGCAGCTTCTGGAAGATCAGGCCGAGCGGGTGGCCCTCTGCGCCCCTACGGGCCGGGCCGCCAAGCGCCTGAGCGAGCTGACGGGCCGCAAGGCCTCCACCATCCACCGTCTGCTGGAGGTGGATTACACCGGCGGCGTGGTCAGCTTCATCCACAACGACAAGAACCTCCTCAAATGCGATGTGGTCATCCTCGACGAGATGAGCATGGTGGACGTCAGGCTGTTTCAGGCCCTCATCGCGGCCCTGCGGTACAGCTGCCGCATCATCATGGTGGGCGACGCCGACCAGCTGCCCAGCGTCGGCCCGGGCAACATCCTCGGCGAGGTCATCCGCTCGGGGCTGGTGCCCACAGTCTGCCTCAACGAGATCTTCCGGCAGGCGGCCCAGAGCCTCATCGTGGAGAATGCCCACCACATCATCTCGGGGGAGCCGCTGAAAAAGGGCGGCAAAACGGATGATTTCTTCTTCCTTGAGTCGGACGGCGACGCGGCGCAAAAGCTCGTCTGCGACCTCGTGACCACCCGCCTGCCCCGCAGCTACCAGTTCGACCCGGTGAAGGACATTCAGGTGCTCTGCCCCACCAAGCTCGGCCCCACCGGCACGCAGGCCCTCAACGTGGAGCTGCAGGCCCTGCTCAACCCGCCCCAGAAGGGCAGGCCGGAATTGCAGAGCGCGGCCCGGGTCTTCCGGGTGGGCGACAAGGTGATGCAGGTGCGCAACAACTACGAGATCACATGGCAGCGCATCGGCGGAGAGCAGGGGGTAGGGGCGTACAACGGCGACATCGGCATCGTGGAGTCCATCGACCCCCGCAGCCGCTCGATGGTGGTGCGGATGGACGACCGGCGGCTGGTCTACCCCGCCGAGAACCTCAACGAGCTGGAGATCGCCTATGCCATCACGGTGCATAAGAGTCAGGGCAGCGAGTTCCCGGCGGTCATCCTCCCGGCGGCGCAGGTGCCGCCCCGCCTGTGCTACCGCAACCTCTTCTACACCGGCGTCACCCGGGGCCGGAAGCTCTGCATCGTGGTGGGCCGCCGGGACGTCGTCAACCGGATGATGTCCAACATCCGCCAGAACCTCCGCTACAGCGGCCTCGCGGCCCTGCTGGCCGAGGCTCTGCCGCCGGAGCAGGAAAGATAAAAGAGGATTGACAGGCGGCCTGCCCGTGCGCCGCCGCAAACCCCCGCAGAGGGTTTCTTTTTCCCCTCAGATATGCTATACTATAATGTGTTTTGATGACCCTCGCCCGGAGATGGGCGATCGCAATAGAGAATGGGGCAGCAGAGAAAGGAATTCACGACTATGGCACAGAACGACATCGGTATCGATCTTGGTACGACGACCATCATCATCGCGCAGGAGGGGCAGGGCGTCGTCCTCAACCAGCCCAGCGTAGTGGCGGTAGACACCCGCAAGAACTGCGTGCTCGAGGCAGGAGACAAGGCCCTCGCAATGGTGGGCCGCACGCCCAACTACATCTCCGCCATCTTCCCGCTGAAGGACGGCGTCATCAGCGACCACACCATGACCCGCGAGCTGATCTGCCGCTTCGTCAATCAGGTCTACAGCTCCCACATGGTCAAGCCCCGGGTGGCCGTCTGCGTGCCCGCCGCCATCACCGGCATCGAGAGCGACGCCGTGGTGGAGGCCGTCATGGCCGCCGGTGCCCGTCAGGTCTACCTCATCGATGAGCCGATCGCCGCCGCCCTCGGCTCCGGCATCGACATCACCGTCCCCGATGGCCGGATGATCATCGACATCGGCGGCGGCACTACCGACATCGCCGTGCTGAGCCTCGGCGGCAAGGTCAAGGCCACCAGCGTCCGCGTCGCGGGCAACCACTACGACGAGGAGATCCTCAAGTTCGTGCGCAACAAGTTCAGCATCGCCATCGGCCAGCGCACCGCCGAGAACCTGAAAAAGAACGTGGCCTGCTGCCCCCAGAAGGCCGACTTCAACGAGACGATGGAGATCAAGGGCCGCAGCCTGCTCACCGGCCTGCCCGTCCGGGTCAACGTCTCCACCGCCGACCTCTACGAGCCGGTCATGCGCCTGAGCGAGCAGATCGGCACCGCCGCCCATCAGGTGCTGGAAAAGACGCCCCCCGAGCTGGCCGGTGACATCTACCGCAACGGCGTCGTCCTCACGGGCGGCGGCGCACAGCTCCACGGCCTGCCTGAGTACCTCAGTCAGGAGCTGAAGGTGGAGGTGACGGTCTCGCCCGACCCCGTCAACTGCGTGGCGCTGGGCACGGCCATGAGCCTGCGGATGGGCGACAAGCTGGAGACCGGCTTCACCGACGCCACCCCCCGCATGGGCCGCCGCTGAGGGCTTGTTCACAGTCTGGTGAAGAAGAACATGATTTTTGTTCATAGTTGTTGAATCGACCCGGAAAATATTGTATAATACTTTCAAATCGGTTTTTGCTGCCCGCCCGGCGGTCGGCAAAGAAAAAAGTAACTAGGAGGAAGACCATGGATTTAGGTTATGATGTGATCGTTACCATAACCGGTATTGTGCTGGTGTTTCTGATCCTCGTCCTGCTGATGGCCATCATCACGCTGGAGGGCAAGATCTTTGACGCCATGAACAGCAAGAAGGCAGCCGCCAAGGCTGCGTCTGCTGCAAAACCGGCTGCTCCTGTGAAACAGGCCGTTGCGCCCGCTGCCGCACCCGCAAAGGCTGCTGCCCCGCAGGTGGAGGCAGGCATCCCCGGCGACGTTGTGGCAGCCATCATGGCAGCCATCTACTCTATGGGCAACGGCAAGTACGTGCTGAAGGCAGTCCGCCGCGGCAAGAATGGCTGGGGCAAGGCTGGCGTCAACGACACCACCGCGCCCTTTTAACACAGGAGGAAAAACATGACTCAGTTTATTGATACTCTGGTCGGTATTTTCCAGAGTTCCGGCTTTGCCCGGTTCGGTGAGCCGGGCGGTATGCTCTACGCCGTGATGATCTGCGTGGGCTGCTTCCTGCTCTACCTTGCAATCGTCAAGGAGTTCGAGCCTCTGATCCTGCTGCCTATGGCCTTCGGCATGATCCTGGCCAACCTCCCCGGCAGCGGCGTCATCCATATGCAGTATTTCGTCGGTGACGGCCTCGAGCACCCGATGTGGATCGAGATCCTGAACAACGGCGGTCTGGCCGATATGCTCTACATGGGCGTCAAGCTGGGCATCTACCCGCCGCTGATCTTCCTCGGCATCGGCACCATGACCGACTTCGCCCCCCTGATCTCCAACCCCAAGAGCCTGCTGCTGGGCGCTGCCGCTCAGTTCGGCATCTTCGGCACCTACATGGGCGCTCGTCTGCTGGCCGCGACCGGTCTGGTGGACTTCACCCAGAAGCAGTCTGCCGCCATCTCCATCATCGGCGGCGCAGACGGCCCCACCGCTATCTTCGTCACCTCCCGTCTGGCGCCTGAGCTGCTTGGCTCCATCGCCGTCGCGGCCTACAGCTACATGGCTCTGGTGCCCGTCATCCAGCCCCCCATCATGAAGGCTCTGACCTCCAAGAAGGAGCGTACCGTCGTGATGAAGCAGCTGCGCACCGTGACCAAGACCGAGAGGATCATCTTCCCCATCATGGTCGCCATCATCGTCTCCCTCATCGTGCCCGATGCCGCCGTTCTGGTCGGTATGCTGATGCTGGGCAACCTGATGAAGGAGTGCGGCGTCGTGGATCGTATCCAGAAGACCGCTGGCAATGAGCTGATGAACATCATCACCATCTTCCTTGCTCTGTCCGTCGGCTGCACCACCTCCGCCAACACCTTCCTGAACAACCGCACCCTGTTCATCATCGTGCTGGGCCTCATCGCCTTCTCCTTCGGTACCGCTGCCGGTGTCATCTGCGGCAAGGTCATGTACATCCTCACCGGCGGTCAGGTCAACCCCCTGATCGGCTCCGCAGGCGTTTCCGCTGTGCCTATGGCTGCCCGCGTCTCTCAGAAGGTGGGCCAGAGCGAGAACCCCTCCAACTTCCTGCTGATGCACGCCATGGGCCCCAACGTGGCCGGCGTCATCGGCTCTGCCGTCGCTGCTGGTATCCTTATCAACATCTTCGGCTAAGCATTTCCTGAATATCTCCGCTCCATCGTGGTATTTTCCGCGATGGGGCGGTTTTTGTTTTGCGTAAAGGCTCCCCCTTTGGGGGCAACAGCGACGACTGCCGCCAGCGGCGGAAACAGGGAGGAGCTGTTGGGGCAGCGGCCAGCAGGATGCA
>ERZ1027014.1060-NODE-1060-length-10045-cov-4.155455_pt1 | contig 10045 bp, 9 predicted proteins | sample MGYA00519287_ERZ1027014 | MGnify/ENA primary metagenome ERZ1027014 (study PRJEB26926, sample SAMN06164698) | human gut metagenome | biome: ENVO:00009003; feature: ENVO:2100002; material: ENVO:00002003 | host: Homo sapiens | place: USA | collected 2012 ...
CGATGTACCCAGATGATGCACCCCACGATGATCAGCGCCATCGGCGGGAAGAGCATCAGACCGTTGTTGGAATAGCCGCCGCCGTTGGCGATGTACCAGCTTTCGGGAACGATCTGGTAGCCGAGCAGCGTTCCCGAACCGAACAGTTCGCGGAAGAAGGCCACGATCACCAAAATCATACCGTAGCCCAGACCGTTGCCGATACCGTCGAGGAATGCGGGCCAGGGCTTGTTGCCCAAAGCGAATGCCTCCACACGACCCATCACGATACAGTTGGTGATAATCAGACCGACATAGACGGAGAGCTGTTTGGACACTTCATAGACGTATGCCTTCAGTATCTGGTCCACGAGAATCACCAGCGCGGCGATCACGACCAGCTGAACGATAATACGGATACGCGAAGGCACGCCCTTGCGCAGGCAGGACATCACCATACTCGAAAAACCGGTCACGACGGCCACCGAGAGGGCCATTACGATCGCCGGCTTCATCTGCACGGTTACCGCCAGGGCCGAGCAGATACCCAAGATCTGCACGATGACGGGGTTGTTTGCAGAGAACGGACTGGTCAGGTATTTCAAATTCTTAGCCGAGAAGATCGACTCCTTTTCATTACTCATGGCTCTCGTTTACGTTTTGCTGGTTAGACACTTCCGAACTTGCAGCCTCGTTCGCGGCAGCGGGTGCCGACTGTGCTGCGGCCTGATGCTGACTTTCGAAGTAAGGCAGGTAAGCCGACAGGCAATCGCGGAGCATGGCCGTCACGCCGTCCGAGGTTTTCGTACCGCCCGAAATACCATCTACCTCGTGCTCGGGATCTTTCGCACCGCCCTTGCGCAGGCTGACCGATACGAACTCGCCGTTCTTGAACAGCTTCTTGCCGGCGAAATGCGCCTGAAACTTAGGCGTGGCGATCTCGGCACCGAGGCCCGGGGTTTCGCCCTTGTGGGCCATGACGATACCCGACACGGTATCCATATCCTTTTCGAGCGCCACATACCCCCAGATATCGCCCCAAAGCCCCATACCGATCAGCGGAATGACGACGCGACCGTCTTCAGTCTGAAACAGAATAAGACGCTTGGCATCGTAATTATCGCGGATATTCTGATTGGTGGCGAGCATCGCGAAGACCTCCTTGGAGGGAGTTTCGGTTTTCACGCCGTCGGCATCGAGGACGAAGGATTTGACCTGGTTGTCGAAATCGGCCAGCGCCCGGTCGAACTCCTGCGGATTTTCGTCGGGGCTGTACCCGAGCGACTGGAGAATATTACTCTTCTTCTCCTGCAACTCGTTCTCCGCCTGACGCTTTTGCAACGAGAGCGAAGCCACGGCCAGCAGAGTCGCCACGATGACGACCATGACCGTAGAATAGACGATGATATAAGTGTTGCTGTTGGGATTGTGCATCCAGCCCTTTTTCTGGCCGGACCGATCCTCCGTAAATGCCGACGAGGAAGCCTGGCAGACGGGGCAGGTATCGGGTGCGGAGTTACCTTCGTGGACATGTCCGCAAATGCTGCATACGAATTTTTTCTTTGCCATATCTCCCCTATTTTGCTAATTTAACACGTTTCTTCCGGCGCGAGATGCTGGACTCGACCACGCAGTAGTCCACCAGCGGAGCCAATGCGTTCATGAAGAGGATCGCAAGCATCATACCTTCGGGATAGGCCGGATTGACCACACGGATCAACACGGCGAGCGCACCGGTGAGGAATCCGACGATATACTGGCCCGTACGGGTCTGGGCCGACGTGACGGGATCGGTGGCCATGAACACGGCGCCGAAAGCGAAACCGCCGACGATCAGATGCTCCCAAGCGGGGTAGGTCGTCACGCCGAGTGCCTGGAAAAAGTATCCCATTGCCAGGCCGCCGATAAAGACGAACGACATCGTGCGCCACGAAGCGACGCCCGTAAAGAGCAGAATCGCTGCGCCGATCAGAATCGCCAGCGTCGAAGTTTCGCCCACGCAGCCGGGAATGAATCCCAGGAAAGCGTCCGCCGTCGAATAACTCATCGCACCGCTCGTAGCGAGTTGTTCGAGGGCCGTAGCACCCGAGACAGCGTCGTCGGCGAACCAAACCTTCTCACCCGAAATAAAGGGCGTGTAGGCGAAAAACACGAATGCACGCGCCACCAGCGCGGGATTGAAGACATTCATACCCGTACCGCCGAAGACCTCCTTGCCGAAGATGACGGCGAAAGCCGTACCCAGCGCGATCATCCAAAGCGGCGTACCGACCGGCATAATCATCGGGATCAGCAGACCCGACACGAGAAAACCTTCATTGACTTCGTGTCCGCGCTTCTGGGCAAAAAAGAACTCGATGCCCAGACCGACCACGTAGGAAACCACGATCATCGGCAGCACCTTGAGGAAACCGAACCAAAAGGCTGCCCAGCCGGTCATGCCCACCTGATAGCCCGTATTGTACATACCGAACAACAAGGCCGGCATCAGCGCCACGACCACCACGATCATCGTACGCTTCATATCGTTGCAATCGCGGATATGGGCTCCTCTGCTCGTGGTCGTATTCGGCACGAAAAGGAACGTTTCGAACGCATCGAAGGTCGATGCGAGGAACGAAAGCTTGCCGCCTTCGGAGAAGGTCGGCTTGATTTTATCTACGAATTTTCTTAAACCTCCCATCGTTATGCCTCCTTGATCATTAAGTTAATACCGTCCCGGATGATCTGCTGCATCTCGATCTTCGAGGGATCGACGAATTCGCAGAGCGCGAAATCCTCCTCGACGACCTCGTAGATGCCGAGGTTCTCCATCTTGTCGATGTCGCCCGCAAGAATCGCCTTGAGCAGGTAGGTGGGATAGATGTCCATCGGCAGGTATTTGTCGTACAGTCCCGTTACCACGAACGGGCGCTCGCCGCCGTTGAGATTGGTATCCAGGTCGTAAACCTTCTTCGGGCAAAGCCATGAGAAATAGGCCCTGGAAACCGAAAACTTGTTCAGACGAGGCATCGCCCAACCCAGCAATTCATAATGGTTGCCTTCGGGAATTACCGTCACCATGTTTGCATAAAAACCGATGAAACCGTCGGCCGGGGTCTTGCGTCCCGTAAGCACGTTGCCCGAAATGATGCGGGGATTGTGGGCCGTGGGCTTCAGGTTGTCCTTGAGCACCGAAGCCACCGGAGCACCGTCGATAAGCCGGTAGTACTGGGGATTTTTCACCTCGGAGCCTGCGACCGCGATGACTTTGGTTCTATCGACGCGCCCTTCGTTCAGCAGGCGGCCGATGATGGCCAGATCCTGAATATTCACCGTCCACACCCGCTCGTCCTTGTTGATCGGATCGACGTGATGAATCTGAACGCCTACATTACCTACCGGATGCTTGCCTGCAAACGTGTGGATTTCGGCCCCTTTCAAAGATGCCATTTCGCCCTCCGCACCGGCACGCACGCCCAGATGGACCTTACCCGAAGCGAGCTTGCGCATCGCTTCGATACCCGTTTCGAGGTTCCGCTTCTCACCGGCCAGCACGAAATTGTAATCCGGAGCCAGCGGTGCGGAATCGAACGTCGAAACGAAAACGGCCTTCGGTGTGTCGCTCGGATCGGCGATGATACCGTAAGGCCGCTGGATAATCATGGGCCAAAGCCCGGACTTGAGCAAAAGATCGATAATCTCTTCGCGGGAAGCGGTTTGCACATTCAGCTTGGCAAACTCTTCGTACGTCTGGGTCGCATCGGCCTGGACCGTCACGTTGAGAATGCAACGCTTCTCACCGCGATTGATCGCCGAAACCGTACCGCTGACGGGCGAGGTGAAAACCACCCTTTCGTTGTACTTGTTGAAGAACAACGGGGTACCCGCCTTGACCCGGTCGCCGGCTTTCACCAGCAACTTGGGCGTCACACCCTCGAAATCGAGAGGCGACACGGCGTACTCGGGAGCGAGCGGCAATTTGACCAGCTTCTCCACGGCCTTACCCTGAAGATTGATGTCGAGACCTTTGCGTAATGTAATGATTTTCGACATGGTTAATAAATGGTTGTTTTACAGATAATTATTTTGCATTGAGTTTTCCAGGCAATGTTTGTTAGCGCAATAACACACTAAATCGCGTGCGAAGATACGATTTTTTCCGATACGAACAGCAAAGAGCGGCCTGATTTTTTTAATTGACTGAAAAATCATAACTTTGTCTTTTCAGAGCGATCCGCATTATGAAATGCAGCATAGTCGATATCCACACGCACCGTCCCACCGGCAAGGCCCTGGAGCCCTCTTTCGCAGGGATTCATCCCTGGCAGGCGGAAACACGGCGAATCGAAGAGATCGTCCCCCGGTTCGGCGAAGTCGATCTGATAGGCGAGATCGGCCTGGACTATGCCGGCACGGTCGGCCGGGAGGCCCAACTCCGGATTTTCCGCGAACAGCTCGACTGGGCCGAACGGCTCGACAAACCGGTCGTGCTGCACTGTGTGAAGGCCTTCGAAGCAGTCATGCGCGAACTGGCTCCCCATACGCTGCGGGCAGTGATCTTCCACGGCTTCATCGGATCGTCCCAGCAGGCGGCCGAAGCCGTAAAGAAGGGTTACTATCTCTCCTTCGGGGAGCGGACGTTCCGCTCGCCCCGCACGGTCGAAGCCCTGCGGCGCACGCCGGTCGAAAACCTCTTCGCCGAAACGGACGAAAGCGACGTGCCGATCGAGGAGATTTACCGCCGGATCGCCCAAGCGAAAGACCTCGACCCTGAACTGTTGAAATGCGCGATATACCGCAATTACAGAGAGATATTCGAACGATGACTGACAACTGGCTCGAAAGAACGGAGCTCCTGCTGGGAGCGGAAAAACTCGAAAAACTGCGTGCGGCCCACGTGCTGGTCGTAGGACTGGGCGGCGTGGGCGCCTATGCCGCCGAGATGATCGTCCGGGCAGGCGTGGGACGTATGACCGTCGCCGATGCCGACACGGTCAATCCGACCAATATCAACCGCCAGCTGGTGGCCCTCCACTCGACCGTCGGACGGCCCAAAGCCGAGGTGCTGGCCGAGCGGCTGCGGGACATCAACCCGGCACTCGAACTCCACGTAGTCGATAAATACATCAAGGACGAAGAAACCGACCTGTTGCTCGACTCGGCACGGTTCGACTACGCGGTCGATGCGATCGACACCCTCTCGCCCAAGCTGGCGCTGATCCTGGGGGCGCTGAAACGCGGCATTCCCCTGGTCAGCTCGATGGGCGCCGGAGCCAAAACCGACCCCACGCGGCTCGAAATCGAGGACATCTCCCGCACCCACCACTGCCCGCTGGCCCACATGCTGCGCAAACGGCTTCACAAAGCCGGAGTACGCAGCGGCTTCAAAGCCGTATTCTCCGCCGAACCGGTACGCGAAGGCGCGACGATCCTCTGCGAAGAACAGAACAAGAAATCCAACACGGGCACGATCTCCTACCTGCCCGCCCTCTTCGGCATAGGCTGCGCCTCGGTAGTCGTCCGGGGAGTGATCGGAGAGCTGTAAGCGGACCGCAACAGCCGTCCCGCGTACAAGAAAACCGCTCAAACGGCTGTCGGAACGGATTTATGACCATCCAGAAGCGGTTAGATCCGTTTTTCGAAATATTATTATCTTTGACATAGCCTCGGTTAAATAGGCTGCGCCTCGGAAAACGGGAACAATTCCCGTTTTCTCTCGGCTTTTAGTATCTTTGTTTTTAAGATATGAATCGGACAAACTCAACCAAGTTTGGCTTAGTGTCCATCTTTTCGTATCTTTGACTTCGTCTTAGATACTCCGCCTCGGCAAAATGCAAATAAAAATTGCTTTTGCGCTCGGCTTATTCGTATCTTTGCAAAACAGCGGCGAACGATGCGAACAAGCATAGCCGAGGCAGCTCCGTAATCCGCCGGTCACGACAGATGGACGATACAGTCCGCAAACGAGATCGCCCGTGTCCGGTCCGGAGACAAGCCCGCCGGCTGCGACGCGGAACCTACGACTGTTCCGTCGAGGCCCCGGCAATCCCGATCCGTACCGGAAACTGCGGAAACACCTCCGTTTCCCGTACCCGGTACCACCACGGATCCGCAGACAATGGTACAAAAAATGATGGTCTTATTCGGCGAGGCCCCTGCTTCGGCGGATGCACATACCGAAACAAGACCCGAAATAAAACCGCAACTATGAATATCGTATTTTTAGATGAGTACAGCCTGGGAGGAATCGACCTCTCCCGCATCAAGCAACTGGGAAATTATACCGGCTACGAAAAAACGACGCCCGGTGAAATAGCCGAGCGTTGTATCGACGCAGACATCGTCATCACCAACAAGGTCCCCCTGCGGGCCGAAGCTATCAAGGTGCTGCCGCAGCTCAAACTGATCTGCATCGCCGCTACCGGTATGAACAACGTCGATCTGGAAGCCGCCGCCGAACGCGGGATTGAGGTCCGCAACGCTGTCGGCTACTCCACCCATGCGGTGACGGAAACGACGATCGGTGCCGCCATCGCCCTGCTGCGGCAGAGCATCTACTACGACCGCTACGTCAAGAGCGGCGAATACGCCGCATCCGACGCTCCGTTCCATTTCGGACGGCCGCTCCACCAGCTCTACGGCAAACGCTGGGGTATCATCGGCCTGGGAGCCATCGGGCACAAGGTCGCCGAAGTCGCCGCAGCCCTCGGCTGCCAGATCGCCTATACTTCGACTTCGGGTGTCGAACGGCAGGAACCCTACCCCGCCATGCCGCTCGACGAACTGCTCCGCTGGTCGGACATCGTGTCGATCCACGCTCCCTTGAACGACCGCACGCGCGGCCTCGTCGGAGCCCGGGAATTGGCCCTGATGAAACCTTCGGCCCTATTGATCAACGTAGCCCGAGGTGGCATCGTCGATGAGCAGGCCCTCGCCGATGCGCTCGACAACAAGCGGCTGGCCGGTGCCGGAATCGATGTCTTCTCGCGCGAGCCGATGTCGCCGGACAACCCCCTGCTGCGTGTAACAGACCCCGACCGGTTGCTGCTCTCGCCCCACACGGCCTGGGCCCCGGTCGAAGCACTCGAAACATTGGTCGGCTGCATCGAACGGAATATCGAAACCTTTTTAGCCGAACAGCGATAGTAAGACGCCGCCGAAGCGACCGAATGAGAAAACCCCGGACTGAACTTAAGTTCAGTCCGGGGTTTTCTTCGATTTTTCTGTTATGAATCAAACAATTCCGATGCGCACCGGTCCGCGAGCCCTGGCAGCCTCGTAATCCGCATCGGTAAATGTATAAGTCCATTCCACGACGTATTTATCCCCCTCTTCATAAGCCTTGTAAACATAACGATCGGGATCCTGCAAACTTTTCGGAACCGCAACTTCTCCGAGTCCCGACGGATAATAATTTTCCATATAACAGTAAATTATAACTCCTTCTGTAAAAGAATCGTAGATAACATGAGTTTCTCTTCCGTCGAGAAAAGTCTGCAAATCCACGGGCGAAGGTCCTTCCAATTCTTTTACAGCCCGCTCTCCATACTTTATTCCCTGGGATCTCGTGATGCACCCCTCTACATAGAAATATTCGATCCTATGATTGCACCTATTCTCCCACACGAACCGGCTGACATAGGACGAATAGGTTTTATCGTCGCTGTCATTGCAACTTACAAGAGAGCACAGCACGACGCAAATCATCCACAAATAAAGAATCTTTCTCATAATTTAAATTCAGGCTGATTTGACTTCATTATAAAAGTAATAGATAATATTCGAAAATACAACTTCGTTTCTTGAATCTTTTAAGAAAATTCCCGGAAATCGAATCCGACTTCCGGGAAGAATCAAATGCCTGATATTCCTAAAAATTAAATTTCCCCAAGCGTAATATGCACCGCACCCCGGGCTTTCGCCGCCTCGTAATCGGCATTGGTGAAAGTATAAACCCAAACCAAAGCCAGACTACCGTTTTTCTCCTTATTTACCAAAGTATAGCGCTGCACGTCCTGCAAACCCTTTGGCACAGCGGAATTACCCGACCCCGACGGGTCGTAGTTTTCCATATATGCATACGTTTCGCCATCGACGACAAACTGCTCATACCACAGCCCCATCTTTCGGTCCTCAATATAGTCCGACAAACCTTCCGGTGAGCCGGACACCCGCACGGAAACATACTTTCCACGATTAATCCCGTCATGCCACCGATACCCTCCTTCTACATAAAAGAAATCGATTCGATAATCGCTCTCATTTTTCCATTCGATCCAATATTCATCGACCGGTTCGACCTGCTTCTCGTCGTCGCCACAACCGCTCGAAAAGATCAATGCCGAAAGCGCCGCAACGCAACAGATAAATTTTTTCATAAACCTTAAATTAAAATTCGAAGAAGATACCCACAACAAACAGTTACGAAGAATACAAAATATTCGGGAATAAATCCTCCCGAATCCTCTAAAAAAGATTTGCGTTGAAAAACAGATGTTTTTCAACGCAAATCAAAATCGATATAAAATCCACTCTATACCTATAAGAGTTCCCCTACTTAAATTCCACCAGCGAATGTCCTGTCATGGCTTCGGGCTTTTCGAGCCCCATCAGGTCGAGGACCGTAGGCGCTACGTCGGCCAGGATACCGTCGCGGACCGTTTTCACGCGGTCGGAAACCACGACGATCGGCACCGGATTGAGCGAATGGGCCGTATTGGGCGTGCCGTCGGCATTGACCGCATTGTCGGCGTTGCCGTGATCGGCGATCTGCACGACCTCGTACCCGTTGCGAAGGGCCGCCTCGACGACTTTGGCCACGCACGCATCGACAGCCTTCACCGCTTTCTCGATCGCCTCATAAACTCCCGTATGCCCCACCATATCGCCGTTGGCGAAATTCAGGCAGATGAAATCGTATTTCTGCCTGTCGAGTGCCCCGACCAGCTTGTCGGCCACCTCGTAAGCGCTCATCTCGGGCTGAAGGTCGTAAGTCGCCACCTTCGGAGAAGCGACCAGAATGCGGTCCTCGCCCTCGAACTCCTCCTCGCGGCCTCCGTTCAGGAAGAAGGTCACATGAGCGTATTTCTCCGTTTCGGCGATACGGAGCTGCGAAAGCCCCTGCCGGGCGACATACTCGCCAATCGTGTCGGCCACGTTCTCCTTGTCGAACAGGATATGCAGCCCCTCGAACTTGGCGTCATAGGGGGTCATGCAGCAATAGTAGAGCGGCAGCGTGTGCATGCCCTGCTGCGGCATATCCTCCTGTGTGAGTACGATGGTCAGCTCCTTGGCCCGGTCGTTCCGGTAGTTGAAGAAGATCACCACGTCGTTCGGCCGGATCATACCGATCGGATTGCCGTCCTCGTCGATCCGCACGACGGGCTTCACGAACTCGTCGGTCACCCCTTCGTCGTACGATTTCTGCATCGCCAGCGCCATATCGGACGAATGTTCGCCCTTGCCCTCGACCAACAGGTCGTAGGCCACCTTCACACGCTCCCAACGCTTGTCGCGGTCCATCGCGTAATAACGGCCTACTATCGAGGCCACGACGCCCGTCGATCGTTCCCGCATGTGCTTTTCCAGCCGTTCGATGAATCCCTTGCCGCTGTACGGATCGGTATCGCGTCCGTCCATGAAGCAATGCACGTAGGTACGTTCGATGCCGTATTTATCGGCGATGTCCGTCAATTTGAGCAGATGATCCAGCGACGAGTGCACCCCGCCGTCCGAAACCAGTCCCATCAGGTGCACGCTCACCCCGTTCGATTTGGCGTATTCGAACGCCTTCACGATTTCGGGATTCTTCAGAATCGAATCGTCGCGGCAGGCCCGGTTGATCTTCACCAGATCCTGATAGACTACCCGGCCCGCACCGATATTGAGGTGTCCCACCTCCGAATTGCCCATCTGCCCATCGGGCAGGCCGACGTTTTCGCCGTCCGTACGCAACTGCGCATGAGGGTATTTGCGGGTCATTTCCGAAATATAGGCAGGATGCACCTGTGCGATGACATCCCCCTTCTGTCCGTCGCCTGTCTCTTATACACATCTGACGCTGCCGACGAATAGAGAGGTGTAG
>ERZ1027014.1095-NODE-1095-length-9737-cov-4.391655_pt1 | contig 9737 bp, 9 predicted proteins | sample MGYA00519287_ERZ1027014 | MGnify/ENA primary metagenome ERZ1027014 (study PRJEB26926, sample SAMN06164698) | human gut metagenome | biome: ENVO:00009003; feature: ENVO:2100002; material: ENVO:00002003 | host: Homo sapiens | place: USA | collected 2012 ...
CGAGATCTAGTACGGTCTCGTGGGCTCGGAGATGTGTATAAGAGACAGCGGTAGAGGCGCTTGCGCGCAGCGGTGTGGGCTCGCTCGACCTCATCGACGACGACAAGGTCTGCCTGACAAACATCAACCGCCAAATCTACGCGACGCGCAAGACGGTCGGTCAGTACAAGGTGGATGTTGCGGCCGAGCGCATTAAAGACATCAACCCGGACGCCGTGGTGCGCACATACAAGACATTCTACACGCCCGAAACAGCCGACCAGTTTGATTTTAAACATTACGATTATATTGTGGACGCCATTGACACGGTGACAGGCAAGATTGCGCTTGTGATGAATGCAAAAGCGGCGAAAACGCCGATCATCTGCTCCATGGGTGCCGGCAACAAGGTAGACCCGACCGCGTTTGAAGTGACAGACTTATACAAGACCTCCGTTTGTCCGCTGGCGAAGGTTATGCGCAACGAGTTGAAAAAGCGCGGCGTGCGCAAGCTGAAAGTGGTTTACTCCAAAGAGCTGCCCATCACGCCCGTGGACGACATGGCTATAAGCTGCCGCACGCACTGCATCTGCCCGCCGGGCACCGAGAGAAAGTGCACGCAGCGCCGTCAGGTGCCGGGCAGCAACGCTTTTGTGCCGTCCGTTGTGGGACTCATCATCGCGGGCGAAGTCATCAAAGATCTGACCGGCTTCAAAGGCCGCGGCATCGGCGCATAATCTACTTGGATTACGCCGCAAGTACGCCTGCTCCGTGGAACCCCCCTTCCGCGCGGTGTATGCCGTGCCGCGACCGTAAAAATGCGCTGAACTCTTGGCGCATCCGTTTAAGCCATCCGATGACCGAGGATGAACTCGATGAATTTGAGAGAATCTTCGACAAGCTATATTTGGAGTTTACATAAAATGGAAAGAGAACTTGAACCCTACCAGCGCGTTGAGCGCAGTATACAAAAGAAATTCCGCAAGTCAATCTGGGTCCCGTTCATCGCTGCGGTAAAGCGTTACGAGCTCATTCAGGAAAACGACAAGATTGCGGTGTGCATCTCCGGCGGCAAGGATTCCATGCTGATGGCAAAGCTTTTGCAGGAGTTGCAAAAATACAGCGAAGTGCCGTTTGAGCTTGTGTACCTTGTGATGGACCCGGGCTACAATGAGCTGAACCGCAAGAAAATCGAAAGCAATGCGGCATTACTGCACATTCCGATCACAATTTTTGAGACCGATATTTTTTCCGTGGCAAACAACACCGAAAAGAACCCGTGCTATTTGTGTGCAAAAATGCGCCGCGGACATTTATACAGCAAAGCGAAGTCGCTCGGCTGCAACAAGATCGCACTTGGACATCATTTCAGTGACGTTGTGGAAACCACTGTGATGAGCATGTTTTACGGTGCGCAATTACAGGCGATGCCACCAAAGCTGCACAGCCAGAATTTTGAAGGTATGGAGCTCATTCGCCCCATGTATTGCATCCACGAAGACGACATTTTATCATGGAAAAGATACAACGATTTGGAGTTTATCCAGTGTGCATGCCGCTTTACGGAAAACTGCGCAATGTGTGACAATGACGTAAGCGTCTCTAAGCGGCAGGAAACAAAGCTTTTATTGCGCCGCTTAAAACGCGATAATCCGAATATAGAAAAGAGTATTTTCAACAGCATCCATTCCGTATGTCTCGACACAATGGTCGGATATAAATCACGCGGTGTGACACACACGTTCACCGAGATCTACAACACCCGCACGGAAGAACTGAAAGAAGAATCAAAAGAAGACGAATAACACAAAGGGCGAACAGTGGAAATCTCCGGCTGCTCGCCTTTCGTTACAGCAAAACAGTTAGATTCTACTAACCCTCAAGAAGTTTTATTTACTTTATGTAGTTGACAGTGCGTTTTAGTTGTGCTATCCTTTATTTTAGTTGAACATACAACTAAACGCTTTTATCTGAAACGGAGGCACAGCTCTATGGACAACACAGAGCGCCAGATAACCAAGATCGCCCGTGAAGCAAATCGGTTTACGGTGCAGACGATGAAAGAAGACGGCATAGGCACAGCGGAAATGGATGTGATCCACTTTGTACGGCATAACCCCGGCACAACACAAAAAGAAATGTGGGAAGCGCTGAAGATCGACAAGGGCGCAACGGCGCGTCGCGTGGCGCGGCTGGAGGAAAAGGGCTATCTCACCCGCGAGCCGAATCCTCTGGACGGCAGAAGTCAGCTGCTCTACCCCACTGAAAAAGCCGAAGCGCTCCGCAACTCCAAGGCAGAAATTGAGGGTTCGTTTTACGAGTGGCTGCTCGACGGCCTGCCTGACGATGAAAAAAAGGTGTTCTGCAAAACACTGAACACCCTCTATTTTAAATCCAAGGAAGAACGCCGCGCAGGTTTTCTGCATGTCGCGCAGCGCGTAAAAGAGAAAGAGGCACAAAATGAAGACAAATAGGAAGTCTGCGGAGTTTCAACCGAATCGTGTCCTCTCTTACTTTAAGGCAGAGTGGAGAGCACTGCTGATTGTCACAGTCTCCGGCCTGATCTACAACATTGGTCTTTTGACCGGACCGTGGTTTGAGGGCACGATGACCGGGTACCTTGTAGAGATTTTAAACGGCACCGGACAGCTCTCCGGCATGCTGATGCTCGTCATCCGCTTTGCGGTTGTCACGGCGGTCGTGCAGATCTCACGCTACGTGAAGCGCTTTTACGTACGCCGCTTTGCAAACAATGTGAATCGCCGCATGAAAGAAACTTTGTACGGCAGCCTTGTGAAAAAAAGCCGTGCAAGCCTGCGCGAAGAAGGCGAAGGCAATATCATGACGAAGGCTATTCTTGACGTAGACGACTGCGTGGAGGGCATGCGCAAATTCACGACCGAGATTTTCGACACCGGCGTGGCGCTGACAGCATACCTCTGCATGCTGCTGTGGTATGATTGGCGTTTGACTATCTTGTGCATGCTTTTCCCGCCGATCTCGTATGTTACGGCGGAAAAGATGAAAAAAGTCATTCAAAAAGCCGGCGCGGCGTACAAGGAGCAATCCGGCCGGCTGAGCACCGCTACTCTGGACCGTGCAAAAAACGCCATAACCTACCGCGTTTTCGGTCTTGAAAAAAAGCGTCAGGCCGTATACGAAGAAAATCTGACGAGCTATGAAAAAGCAGCCGTGAAAGCGAACATCTGGAACGCTGCCATGCCGCCGATTTACCGCATCATCTCTATGGCGGGCGTGTTCTTCATTTTGTATTTCGGTCAGAAGAATGTGCTTGGTACCGGCTGGCAGGCATGGAGTATTGCTTCGTTTACAACGTTTCTTGTATGCTTTGTAAAGCTTTCCGTAAAATCCTCCAGCGCCGCAAAGCTCTTTAACGCGGTGCACAAGGCGCAGGTCTCTTGGAACCGCATCAAGCCCCTGCTACCGCAGGAAGAGGAAAACGAGGCCGATGAAGTCAAAGTAAAGGAAACGCCCGTTGAGGCGCTCAAGGTCAAGCACCTGAGCTTTACATACCCGGACGGCAAGAAAATTCTCGACGATATTTCGTTCTCGGCGAAAAAGGGCCAGATCATTGGCATCACCGGCGCAGTCGCATGCGGCAAATCAACGCTCGGCAAGGCGTTTTTGTGCGAATATCCGTACGAAGGCCACATCACAGTGGACGGCGCAGAGCTGCAAAACATGGAGCAAAGCGTGCGCACGGGCATCGTCGGCTACCTTGGGCACGACCCGGAGCTCTTTAACGACAGCGTGGAAAACAACGTTCTGCTCGGCGACAGCAAAAACAGCGATACGTATTTAAACGCTGCGTGCATGAAGCAAGAGGTCGCGGAAATGACCGACGGCAAAAATACGCTCATCGGCAGCGGCGGCGCGTACCTTTCCGGCGGTCAGGCAAAGCGCCTTGCGTTTGCCCGCACGCTGTGCCACGATAAGCCGATCCTCATTCTGGACGATCCGTTCTCCGCGCTTGATAAGAACACGGAAAAGCAGGCGTTCGTCAATTTGCAAGCGCTCGCAAAAGACAGCATCGTGCTTTTGATTTCGCACAGGTTATACCTGTTCCCGGAGATGGACGGCGTGATCTGGATGGAAAACGGCAAGGCCGTGACCGGCACACACGAAGAGCTGCTGAAAACCGTCCCCGAATACGAAAGCCTGTATGCATCGCAAGTCCATACCACAGAGAACGGAGGTGCCGAACATGACGCGCAAAAAACAAGTGAGAACGGTGATCTTTGACACCGTAAAAAAGCAAAAAGTCCTTTCCCTCGGCATTGTTTCGGCCGTTATCGGCGCTGTTGTGTTCGCACTCATCCCGCCGCTGATCTTAGCCGATATTGTGGACTCCATCACAGCCGGAACCGACGCCGCATTCGCACGTATCCTGCTGTATTTCGCCATGCTGGCGCTCACCGGGTTCACAGAATCCGCGCGTGAAAGTCTGCTCGTGGTATTCGGCCAGAAAATCACCCACGCGCTACGCAGCAGCTTAATGGACAAATTTACACACCTTACCGCCGACAACATGACAAAACAGGAGCCCGGCACGCTCGTTTCCCGCTTTGTCGGCGATGTTGATACCGTTGAAACCCTATTCTCCTCCGGCATCATCAGTATGTTCGCCGATGCGTGCAGAATCATCAGTATTCTGGTCGTTATCTGGTTTCAAAACCGCGGTCTGGCAATCGTATTGCTCGTTTTGCTGCCGTTCCTGTTCTGCTTCACGCGCCACGTGCAGAAAAATATGCTGGCAGCGCAGATTGAAAACCGCAAGGCCGTGGGCCGCGCTTCGGGCCACGTGCCGGAAACACTGCACAACATCCGCACCATTCACTGCCTCGGCAAAGAGAAGTACATGGAAAAGCGCTATGACACGTACATCAATGAGAGCTACCGCGCTATGGAAAAGACGAACTTCTATGATGCCGTCTACTCCCCCGTTATCCTCATTACGAACGCGGTGGTCGTCGCCGTCGTCATGCTGCTTTCCGCTTCCGGCAACACCACCGTGCTGACGTTGTTCGGTATGTCCGCCGGTACGGCTGTTGCCGTTATCAACTACATTTCGCAGATCTTCACGCCGGTTGAAAGCCTTGGCATGGAGATTCAGACCATCCAGTCCGCGTTGGCGGGCATCCACCGCATCAACGAGTTCTTCGCGCTGGAAGAAAATCCCGATACCGTACCGACACATGAGCCGAAGACCATCACCGCAAGAAGCGAAAGCGTGCCGTTTGTCGAGTTTCGCAATGTCACATTCGGCTACGATAAGCGCGTGGTGCTGGACCACTTGAGCTTTAAAGTCATGGACGGCGATCAGGTCACGCTGACCGGCCGCACCGGCGCCGGCAAGAGTACCATCTTCAAGCTTCTGCTCGGCCTTTATAAGCCGCAGAGCGGCGAGGTGCTCATTCACGGCGTGCCGGCGGCCGATATCCGCGACGATGAACGCCGCCGTCTGTTCGGCTGCGTGGAGCAGACGTTCCACATGGTGCCGGGCACCGTGCGCGACCAGATCACGCTATATGACAGCACAATCAGCGACGAAGCCGTGCACACTGCGGCGGAGCTCACCGGGCTCAAGGATACGATCGAAAGCATGGAAAAAGGCTACGACACGCGCTGTACCGATGATCTGTTCTCACAGGGTCAATGGCAGCTTTTGTCCATCGCAAGAGCCGCAGCAGCCGCACCGAGCATGCTGCTGTTCGATGAGATCACCGCAAACCTTGACGCCGAGACCGAACGCGCCGTGCTTTCCGCTTTGAAACGCGTAGCGGAAAACCGCACCGTCATTTCCATCTCGCACAGAACTTCTGCCGAACTTGGTCGCATTATTGCTCTGACAGATTAAACACAACACACAAAAGGCGAACCGCTCTTTACCAGAACGGATCGCTTTTTAATTTACATAATTTTATTCAGTTTACATAATCTAATTTTGTGCTTGGCTGGATTACTGGGATCAATGCGCTGTTATGTATATACTTATTCAACGGAATACAATCCGCATACGAGAGCGTTTCGTTCCACGGGTCAAACTCAAAAAGCAGCAAGCTGTTCGCTTTATCCGTACTTGTGTATGCGACTGAAAAGTAAATTTTTGAGTTCACCACAATGACCTTATCAAATTGCAGCTGCGTAGTCGGACTCCACAGATAGTTCGTTGCGCCCACTGCTTCATTCGCTGCTTTTTCTTTCTCAAGCTCCGCGGATAATTCTTCTTGATAGATCTCATACAGCTGCTTTGCGTATTCGTTGTTTAGCTCGTCCAGTCCGAAGCTCCAACGCCGGTCGGTTTTATAATTGCCGAGTGATAAAGTCTCGCCACTATCACTCACTTCTGCCCACACGTCGTTTTCGTAGAGGTGATATTCGTCCATGCGCACAGCCCGCACCTCGTCGATCATCATGTTATACTCGAACACATGGTCATAATCCACCAGCGCAAGCTTTCGGTCGATCCAGAAAAAGCCGAGATAGTGAATATCCGGGATTTCCATGCAGGTGTTCGGGATTTGGTTCAACGAATCAGAAGCTCTATAATCATATTTTTTAAGGCCGGGTAAATTGATCAGCGAAGCAGAAAACAACAACTTGCGATCTTCTCTTTCGGGATAGGTTTCCGAAACCACGGAATAATCCGAAGTATGAGTATACCCTTTTGTATTCCCAATTTGATACCCCGAATTTACCGTTGTGGTCATGACAGTCGAGCTCGGCGCGACGTAATAGATTCGACCGTTGTATATCGCCGCGATCTCGGATTCCCATACAAGATCATTTTTGCCGCAGCTGAGCTGCTGCACTTCGCCTTTGCGTTTCAGATAGATGCGCTCGTCCACAACGGCAACCGGCGCGCTCACCTGCCGCTCCCAGTCTTTGAATTCGTCGTACAGCTTCATGTTGTTTTTGCCCGTTTCACCGATGAACCCGATTTTCGATTTAAATAATCCCGCTGTGACTGTTGCACCGCAGCCGGAAAGCAAAAGCACCACTGTTAAAACACCGGAAAGAAGCCGTTTGTAAGCTTTCATTCTCTCCCCCTCCAAAGCAATCCAATTTACATAATATTTTATAATCATATTCTTTTATATTCGTACATGGAACACCGCTGCTTCGCATCTTATGACCCAATCATACCATGTTGCTCGCGAAATGTCCACTTTTTTTAATTTTGAGCAGATTTTTCTATGCGAAAATCACACAAAACTGATTAAAGCTGATTATACCGCTTAAAACCGCCCATACTCCTGTTTGCAAGCGCCGCAAAAATTGCAAATTGTGGAGGTGCTTTTATGTATGCGTATGCGCAGAGCAAAGTGGAGATTTGCGGAGTGAACACGGCAAAGCTGCAAACCCTGAAAAACGACGAGATGCGCGAGCTTTTAGACCGCAGCCATCACGGCGATAAAGATGCGCGCGATAAGCTGATCTGCGGCAATTTACGTTTGGTGCTCAGCGTCATCCAGCGCTTTACAAGCCGCGGCGAAAACCCGGATGACCTCTTTCAAGTGGGCTGCATCGGACTCATCAAGGCCATCGATAATTTCGACCCAAGCCACGAGGTAATGTTCTCCACCTACGGCGTGCCGATGATCTCCGGCGAAGTGAAACGCTTTCTGCGCGACAACAACGCCGTGCGCGTCAGCCGTTCCATGCGCGACATGGCGTACCGCGCCATGCAGATCAAAGAGCAGCTGACGAACGAAAACGGCAAAGAGCCGAACATCACGGAAATCGCAAAGCGCATGGAGCTGCCGCCCGAAGACATCGTCATTGCGCTCGAATCCATCGTGGAGCCGGTGTCTCTTTACGAGCCGGTGTTTTCCGACGGCGGCGACACCATTTATATTATGGATCAGGTGAAAGGCGGCACGACGGACGGCGACTGGCTGGAGGAAATTGCCATGCGCGAGGCGATTCGCGATCTGACCGACCGCGAGCGAAAAATTCTTTCCATGCGGTTCATCGACGGCAAAACACAGACCGAAGTCGCCGGGGAGATTGGCATCTCGCAGGCACAGGTCTCACGCTTGGAAAAAGGCGCGATGAGCCGCATTAAAGCAGAGCTGTGAGCCAGAACGGCAAGGGAATTCCCCTGCCGCGTACATAAAAACGCAGGCTTATGAAAAGTCTGCGTTTTATCTGTTTTAATTCAATTTTTGTACCGGTTCGGATAAAATCTCGCGAAGTTTTTGCTCTGTCTCAGCTGTTTTGGGGCTGGAGCCTTGCGATGTCACAGGGCTGCCACCGCCTTTTGCGCCGAGCAAAGCGTTGATTTTCTGTGCGGCGGCGCGGCAGTCGAGCGCGCCGTTTTTGCCGCGCGCGCAAATATAGCGCAAACGGTCACTTTCATTGCAGAACAGCACAGCAGAGAAATTATCGTCCGCGCAAAGCGTTTCGGCAATCGTTTTGCATGCGTCAAAATCGACCGGCAGGTATGCCGCAATGAAATTCTCCTGTGCTTCGGCATGCAGCTTTTCGCTGTACAATTTTGCAAGCTGCGCGTTTTTCTCGCGGAGCTTCTGGTTCAGGCCCTGCACCTGTTCTTCCTTGCGGGCGAGCGCGTCGAACACGCCGTCCGGCTTTACGGAAAGCGCAGCGGCGGTGCGGCGCAGCTCGGCGTTTTCTTTTGTGAAGTGCTCCAGCGCCAGCACGCCGCAGGCGAACGTGATGCGGCAGCCGGATTTATACCGCGCATGCTCTAAAACCTTGATTAGGCCGACCGGTGCGGTGCTCATGAAGTGCGTGCCACAGCAGGTGCACATTTCGGTGTGATCACCGTCTTCCACCTCCACGATGCGTACCTCGCCGTGCAGCTTCTCATTTTTCTTGCGCAGCGGCAGATTCTGAAGCTCGGAAGCGTCCACATTAAAAATACGCACGGGCGCGTTTTTCCAAACGAGTTCATTTGCGTATTTTTCGCCGGCCTCGATCTCCTCATCCGATAAATCGTGGTCAAGGTCAATGGTCACGACGTCTCCCGCCATGTGAAAGCCGACGTTTTCCGCGCCGAACAGCACGTCATAGGCATGCGAAAGCAGGTGTTCGCCCGTGTGCTGCTGGGTGTATTTCAAACGCTTTGCGGCATCCACTTTGAGTGTGACGATTTCGCCCACCGCAAACGGCTTTCCTGTGCGGTGCAGCACCGTGCCGTTCGCTTCAAAGCAGTGCGTGACCGGTACAAAGCCCTGCATAGGGTCGTAAACCGTACCGATGTCGCTCAGCTGCCCGCCGCCTTCCGGAAAAAACGGTGTGCGGTCAGTCTCAAGGTCATAGCCGTCGTTTTTGTTCGGCGTACAGCTCACAACACGCGCGGTGCATTCGAGCATCTCCGGCGCGGTGAGATACAATTTTTCGCAGCTCATTTATGTACTCCTTTTGTAAAACGAGGTGCCGCCGCAGCCGCACCCCGCCTATTCTATGTTTAATTCAGTTTAATTCAAAATGTTCCGCAAGCTTTTGAAGCACTTCTTCGCGCGTATCGCGCTCTGTGTTTTCCCGTATCAGCGTGAAAAATCCGCTGTGCAGATAAGCTTCATACACCTCCGGGCTGTTCACCGACGCAATACACGCTTTGAAATTTTCAAACGCCGCTTCCGGGTTCGAGCACTTTTCGATCTCTTTCAGCAAAAACTGCTTTTCCGGATCGCCGCGGTTGAAAAACGATGCAACAGACATACCTGTCTCTTATACACATCTCCGAGCCCACGAGACCGTACTAGATCTCG
>ERZ1027014.1098-NODE-1098-length-9725-cov-5.154705_pt1 | contig 9725 bp, 9 predicted proteins | sample MGYA00519287_ERZ1027014 | MGnify/ENA primary metagenome ERZ1027014 (study PRJEB26926, sample SAMN06164698) | human gut metagenome | biome: ENVO:00009003; feature: ENVO:2100002; material: ENVO:00002003 | host: Homo sapiens | place: USA | collected 2012 ...
TGAAGCTGTGTAAGCACTGTGGCAGGGCATTTATCGCAAGCCGTAAGGGAAATGAATTCTGCTCTCCGAAATGCAAGAATCAGTATAATGTCTATAAGACAAGGGCTAGAAAAAAAGAGGAATAACTCCCATATACCAACAAAGACGGCAAATTATCAACAACTTATTGACGATTTGCCGTCTCTTATTTTTTATTATTTCGTTAATGATATTTACGCCATTGCTGGCTCTTTCTTTACAATTTTCTCAATTTCAGATATGCTCTTTTCTGTTACATCTGCAATTTGAGCTGATATATAATTTTTATATTAAAGGAATGAAACAAATTCTTTCATTGGTATACGCTGGGATTCATGTCTATTTGCATCTGCTTTCTCATTCGTATATCCAATCGCCAATATATTGATTGGTTCAAGTCCCAACGGAAGTTTAAATTCTTCTTTTATCACATCTGGTTTAAAGTAACAAATCCAAACAGAGCCCAAGCCAAGTTCTGTAGCTGTAAGCATCATATGATCGGTAATGATTGACGCATCTATATCCGTTGTTTTCATCCCATCAAATGGACGCGTCCATGCTTTATCCGTATCTGCACACACAATGATTGCAACTGGAGCACTGTAAATATTGGCTGCCTTTGCCAGTTTTTCTTTTGCTTCATCGCTTTTTACAACCAATAGTTTAACAGGCTGCATATTTGCTGCGGTTGGTGCTACATGAGCTGCTTCTAAAATTGTCTCCAATGTCTCCTGTGAAATCTCTTTAGTCAGATAGTTTCTTACTGAAAAACGCTGTTTTGCAATATCTAAAATATTCATTTCTGTAAAATCTCCTTAAAATTATGATTGTATTGTCTAGACAATTTGATTATAATGGATTCGATATAAAAAAGACAAGAACGTACTTTTTTGTAATATACTAACTAAAAAGAAAGTGTAAAATGTAAAAATGCAAAACAAATATAATTGTCCTGTTGATGCAACGATATCTAAAATTGGTGGAAAATATAAAGCCGTTATATTGTATCATCTTGGCAACAACACGCTAAGGTATAACCAAATCCACAAAAAAATTCCAGCTATCACTGATAAAATGCTGGCTCAGCAGTTACGCGAACTTGAAAACGATAACTTAATCATTAAAAAAATATATCCTGTAATTCCTCCAAAAACAGAGTACAGCTTAAGCGAGTTAGGCAAGACACTGATTCCTTTATTGGACTCTATGTGCGAATGGGGACAACAATTTATGCCAGACTAAGATTTATCAAAATAACATAAAATTCAAAGAAGCGGCAACTCCTCAACAACCTGTTGACGATTTTGCCGCATCTTCATTTTAAACTATTTTACCATGATGTTTACGCCATTGCAGGCTCTTTCTTCTTAATAATCGCCTCAACTTCATCAACACCTGTTTCAGCTACATCTGCGATCTGATCCAATGTATAACCCTTTTTATACATATTCAGAATAAACTTTTCGCTTGTTTTTTCAGTAGCCTTTTTAGTTGCTCTTTCAGTAGCTCTTTCTTCAATTCCTGTACTCAGATTACACATAATTCTCACATCCTCTCTAAATTCTTGACTGATTGGAATATTATATTCATGTTCTATAATATCCAATTTTTCCTGTTCTTTCAATTCGCTTGAAAGTAATGCTCCAATCAACCGGTGCATTTCATATTTTTCATCATGTTCCGGAATCTCATTTGTGATTCCTATTAACACAATATTTAACAGATCGAGATTACCTTTCCAGTTACATGGTTTTAACATCTCATCTTTTGTCAAATGGATGTGGCTTAAGCTGTTATCATCCATGTTCATACATATCCATATGCTGAATACCTGCTTAATGTCGTCGTAGTTAGTATTTACAAAATCTCTTTCCTTTTGTGACGAAATCAGCCTACTCACATAAAAGATTGCCCGATTTAAAATTTTATATTCCGTCGGCTCATCCTTCTGAGCCTCAATATTCACAATAATCTGCGAAAGTCCATTTTTTGTGTCATCTACGGATGGCATGCGGACATAAAAAATAATATCAAATCTGACTAATCCTTCATTAATTTCAGCATTTTCCGTATTAAGACCTACGATACGCTGTCCTGCAGCATCTGTTTTTTCCATATTTGCTAATCCCGGCTCAACCGGAACAACGCTAATACTCGGTTCGCCTTCGATATATTTTACAACATCTTCCGGCTTCATTCCTTTAAATTCATCGACTGTTTTCACCAGAATATGTGCTAATATACTCTTCTGTGCCAGTAACCTTTTAACACGAGTATCATATTGTGCCTTATCTCCTGCTGCATTCACAGCATTTGCTATTTCTGTATTCAAGTCGGCATCCCTCCTTTTGTATTGTGCATAACACTTCTAAGATTCCGCAAAAGGCTCTCTGCCTCAATATCATTATAAGCGAGGAACTTTACGGAATCAACTGAATTTTCTATGAACTTTTTCATACCTAAAGAAATACCAGAATTTTCAAAAAAGTATAGGAACAATCAAATGGTATTTGTCAAGCAGAAAAAGAAAACCATGCGGTATAAAAATTTTTAAAGTGATAATTTCTTTAAATTCACCATAAGAGCTGTTTGTCGAAATCCGCGCAGATATCAGGATCAATAAAAGAGCCATCCAGATGGATGACTCTTTTATCTAGTGCTTATTTAATTGATCGTGCAAGCGCTACCGTTTCAGCATCTATGCTTCCCACGGAACTGGTGTCAGGCACCTCGTTCCCTTTTATAAATGACCGGCACATCATATCCGAAAGTTTTCTTTCCATTCACTTCCATACTTTCTGACACCTCCAGACATGTCTCCGAGAATCTCTCCCATAACCGGAATGTCATCACAGGGGTAAACTGACTCACACTTCCCCCTTCCCAGACACCATCCTTTTCCTGATACAATGCCGGGGTAAACTTCTCAGATCTTTTCAGGTCACTATATTCTACGTTCTTCATGGAAGCATAAGAAAACGTATTTTTGTCTTCTCCTGCCGGAATTTCGTAGGAAGAAAGCATAATTCCACCGTCACAATCCGTAACAAGAAATAAATGCGGTGATGCATGGCATTTTCCATCCGTCTCATAATAACTTTCTTCTACAATAAATATTCCGGTAAAATTTTCCGGAATATTATTTATCTTATCATTACAGACTGTATTCACATGTCGGGCATACGGAAATAATTTTCCTGCAGATTTCATTTCTGTAAATTGTTCTCTGTTATCAAAATGTCCCGTCATAAGCTTTACAAATTTTTCCATTTTCATTATAATACCCTGCCTCTATAATTTTTTTGTTTTTAAAATAACAGTTGTAGTCCCATTGCAATCATCCACATATATGCACAGGTTTTTGGAATCATTAATAATCCCACCTTTGGTTTCGTTTTACTGAATAAAGTAAGCGGCAGATAACAGCCAAAAGAAAGAATGATCGCCGCAACCATTCTTGTCATACCATACCCATTTGCATTCCCGGAAATGATATACAGAATAATCACTCCGATCCCCGTCACCGCAAAGACACCATTTCTGGCAATTGATAATTTCATATTTCCTTCATCTGTACACCAATTGTTCTGTGGGAACATGCATATCACAATTCTGACAACCGCTGATATCCACACGACCGCTTCCACTATTCCCGGTATTTTCATTTCCGGAAATGTAAATTTCCAGACATACATTAAAATAATATAAAACACCGTCATTGTAACAGACGATACCTGCAATCCAATTCCCAGCTGCCTCTTTATCTTCTCATCGCTTCCACGCACTGCCCTTATAATTCTTGGCACCAGATGAAAAGCATCCCCTCCGCAAAGTGTCAATGTTAATATTCCATAAAGTACAAATAAGATATTTCCTTTTGAAAATGTAAAAAATAAAATTGCGGCAACTAAATCGAAAATCAGATACGCAGCATCAAATATTGTTTCCATCACATCCGGAATCTGTGGTTTGTAATTGTTCTCTTCCATCCTTTTGATCCTGCTCCTTTTCCATCAATTGACTGTAAAACAAATGATTCCCGGTACTCTTCATATCCAAGGATTCGTTTTCATTCGTTTTTTTCTTGTATTCCCTTAAATGTTCTTCCGCATTATTGCAGATCCGGTCAAATACCTGAATACACATGTGCTTTTCTTCTTCTGTCAGTCCGCTCAAAACATTTCCTGCAAACTGTTTCTGTGCGTTTATTCCTGCCGCCACTATAAGTTCTGCCCGATCCAGCAGAATAATCTCTATATGCTTTTTATTATCCTTACTTTGTATTCTTTCAACCAGTCCTTTATTTTCCAATTTTTTCAACGAAGTTGAAACATGGGATTTCGTTGATTTTCTAACCTTTACTATTTCTGCTGCGGTATTGTGATGCGGATTATTATGAAGGAACATAAGTATATCGTATTCCATCTGTGTCAGCCCATACCGGTCACATACCTCTCCAGAAAGCAATTCATAATAGCTTGTAATTGTTTTATGCTTATCCCAGAAGTACATCTTCTCTTCCTCCTTCATCGTTCTTTTTAGAACGATTATAGAGGAATATTTCCGGTATGTCAAATGTTTTTTGCTACTATGCCTTCGCCTTTAATGTTCCAATATATTCCCCATTATTATAAACAAACGGTCCGGCTTCTCCCTCTTCTCCGAAATATTCCGGTCTCAATGACAGAATATTGAGCAATTCATCCACCGTCTTCACCTTTGTTGCCTGATATGGCTGTTCAAATGCAATCTTTTCTACAAATAAGTAATCGTCCCTGTCCTTTATCAGGATACCTGTATGACCCACGAAAGTAACATCCGAATACGGGTCATATATCACGATACTAAGGAGCGATATCCTGTCACTGTCTATTTGAAATCCATAATGTTTCCAACTATCCGAAAATGCTGTTTCCGGATGTTTTTTATCTGCAACACTCTTTTCTCCATAGAGTGTGGTAAACATATCCCGGTTCTCTTTTATGGTTTCATACCTTTCCACATTATCTATTGCTTCTGTATCAAACATTAGATAAGTACCTTCATAATTGTCTTCCGTTGATTCTGCGTGAAGCAGACCATCCAGTAAGAGAAAGGCTGTCATTCTGCAGTCCGTGTCGGAGTAATCATGATTCTGTTCCCAGCCATCCATACATTTGCCGATATCTGCTTTCATGTTTTCCGGATCAGACCAGACATCCTCAAGCTTTGCATTCTTCCCGGCCGAATCCGCAAAATCAGTTACCCATTCCCGGAATGTATCTACATGGGAAGCTCCCGCGGTATCCAGTTCTTTGCAAATTTCTGTAATGGTATGGTTTCCTCCCATATAAGTTGCAGCCGGTATCTTCTGTTTCTGTGCACATGCCCCCAGCATCAGGCACAAGAGCATAACAACAGCTGATAATTTCATTGCCGTTTTGGTTTTATTCTGCCTGTTCCATAGATTAAACGCTCCGCCACAAAACATCCTGCCAATTATAACTGTGATCCGTTTCTTCCTCATCCATAAACCTCTTTCTTATGATCCGCATATTTTACATATTTTTTAAGATTACCTTACGGTTTCATTTATGTAAATAGTATGGTTTCAAAATTAAAGAAATATTTATTTTTATTGCTCTGTTTGTGGAACATTCAGCAACGCTTTCGGCAGATATCACATCTGTCCTGAAAAGCAAAGTAACCGAATGAATTGCTTCTTATGCCACATGGATTCAGGCTTTATTCGGAAATGTTTTGTTATTCTTTTTTACTCCGTCTCCCTCAGCCGCTCCACAATCGTCTGCTTTCCAACCACACAATAGACCACAAGCGGAACCCCCGCGCCGATCACGGTAAAGATCAGTGCCGCAAGCACGACCGGACCGATGGTATACTGAAACCGGAAAAACCAGAACATTTTTTCAATCATCTTTCCCATAAACGGCTCAGATGCCACAACAAGAATAAGCGAAATGACAATCGCCGCAAACGTATACAACAGTCCCTCATACACAAGCATCCGCTTCAACTGGCGTCTGGTCATGCCAACCGACTGCAGCACAGCAAACTCCCTGCGTCTTGCAATCATCCCCGTGAGGATGGCATTCAGGAAATTTAATGTTCCGACCACGGCGATCACACCGGAGAGAACACCTCCAAGCAGCAGAAACATCCCACGGAACGAATCAAACTCTTTTTCGTAGGAAAATTTCGATTCATAGCTGTACAGCGGCTCGACCTGTTCCGTATAATTTTTCAAAAAACTTTCCATTGCTCTTGCACTCTGATTGTTTTTCATATCAAACATCATATGCATTACATCTTTTGTCCCGGTATCTTTGATAAACGTATCGCTTCCAAGCACAAACTGCGGTGATCCATAATACCGGCAGCTCATCGCGGAAGGCACCAGAATCTCCGCCACCACCGTATAGGTTTTTTGTGTATAATCATCTGCTTTCACGTCACATGCACCTTCGTAGCTGTCAATCTCTTCCTCCGGAATCTCTTTTCCAGTCTCTGCATTAAAATATTTCCAACTGTTTACATACCTGAGTGTCACCTGATCGCCCACCCCGGCCCAGTTACTGTGATCAACTTTTTTGTCATAATCATCCTGCTTATAGACTGCCGCAATGGCATTCTCCTGATCCAGAGCTGTGACATCGCCTTTGAGCACCTTTACTTTCTGAAGCGGGAATGCATCCATTCCATACAACTGAATATCGTCATAATAACTGCCATCATCTGCCTGTTCCTTCCAATTGAAATAACCCTTTTCCTGCTCTTTTGTCATGGTATGTCCCATGGATGTAAAATACGCCAGCATATCTTTTTTCTTTATTTTTTCCAAAACCTGGGTTATCTGTCCGTAGACACATCCACTCTCTTTAACACCATTTTGCGCGAGCACGGTCTGCATTGCAGAATCTTCCACCGCTTCATCGGAAGAATGAAATCGTTTCTGCACGTTAAAATAATCCGCATTGGCAAACACAAAATCGCTCACACAGAAGTGTTTCAAATACAGATCCATATCAAATCCGTTTGCAAACATAACGGTCAGATTTAAAAGAACAACCGCAAGGGAGAGGGAAATGACAACAAGAACCGTTTTCTTCCGGTTTCGTCCCACATTTGCCCATGCCATACGCCCCAAAGACGCCGGCTTTTTTGCCGCTTTTGCTTTTTTTCGGCCACAGTCTGCCTCCGTATAGCGCACCGCTTCGACCGGGGATACCTTTGCAGCGATCCGCCCCGGCTTATTGCAGGATAAAAATACGGTGACCAGTGAAAAAAGTGCTGCTCCCACAAATACCCACGCATGCAATTTTATAACCGCTGTCGTGTAAGTCGTCTGTGCCATGACAGCCGGTGCCAGTCCCACGCCGATTCCAAATCCCAGAAGAAGTCCCGCCGGAATTCCAATAACTGATAAAAGGACTGCCTGCAGCCGGATGATCCGCTTAAGCTGCCGCCCGGTCATGCCGATCGTTTTTAACAGTCCGTAGAAACGGATATCGTTGGTGACGGAAATCTGAAACACATTGTAAATGACCAGGTAGCCGGTAAATACAATGAGCACAAGCAATGCCACAATGGCTGCAATGCTTTCCGCATTCAGATTGCTGCTCGACTGCGCACCGGTATAGCCCCAGTTTACACCAAATGCAATATAGCCCGGTTTGGAAGCATCTTCTGACTGAAATCCACAGTCTCTGATCACCTGCCGCATATTTTTTTCGATATGAAGTGCATTCCCAAACATAACGTCAAGTGACCATTTTCCACTCTCTTCATCCTCCCCGATCTCCACATTCTGCAATGTCTTTTTCACATAACTTTCTGGCACGATCACATTGCTTGCCTGGGAAACTCCGTTGTAATCCCACCAGCCGGAGAGAACAAACTCCTGCGTCACCGTTTTCGGTTCTGACTGACCTCCTCCGATCTGATACGTCACGGTAAATTTTGTGCCGATTTTGGGCTGTACTCCTAACAGTTTTAACACCCGGGTATCTGTCATCGCCTCATTGCTTCCCTCTTTGGGACGATGTCCGTGCGTTGGTGTGCAAAAATAATGTTTTACTTCATGCGCATCCATATAGCTGACTTCCACCTGTGTCTTGCGAAATGCATCCCCGGTTCCCATTCCTAAAAACAACCGCGCACCTGTCTCCCGAATGAGCGGATCTTTTTTAAGGGTTTCCATCTGTTCTTCCGTCAGTTTCTTAAAAGACCCGTGCGCATCGCCTCCGGCCATAAGAAAGTTGGACTGCTGGAACGAATCATTGATGGAAATTGCAATCGTAAACAGCGCGGTAAACAGCATCGTGGTCAGCATAATTGCAATCACGGCAATCAGGTTTCTCATTTTAAAAGCCCGCAGACTGCGCACGGCAACGGTACGCACACAGGCACGGTTTTTTACCTGCATCATAATGCCTCACCTGCTTTCCCGGTCACAATCCGTCCATCCTCGATACGAATGATCCGGTCTGCAAGCTGTGCGATCTCCTCGTTGTGTGTGATCATCACAATGGTCTGCGAAAATTTGGTGCTGGTCGTTTTGAGCAGCCCCATCACATCCTGTGAGGTACAGCTGTCGAGATTTCCGGTCGGTTCATCTGCTAATAGAATCGCCGGTTTGGCTGCAAGTGCCCGCGCGATCGCCACACGCTGCTGCTGTCCTCCCGAAAGCTGGTTTGGCAGCACATTTAATTTTTCTTTCAGTCCGAGTGCCTCTGCGATGTCCCCGATAAATGCATTGTCCACGGTTTTTCCGTCAAGCTGCAGCGGCAGCACAATGTTTTCATAGACAGACAGCACCGGAACTAAATTAAAGGACTGAAAGACAAATCCGATTTTTCTTCTGCGGAAAATCGTCAGTTCTTCATCCTTTAATGCAAAGATGTCTTTGCCGTCCACATAGACTTTGCCAGATGTTGCCCGGTCGAGTCCGCCAAGCATATGTAAAAGCGTCGATTTTCCCGATCCGGAGGTTCCTACCACCGCGACAAATTCTCCGTTTTCTACCGACAGGTTTACCCCCGCCAGCGCGTGCACGGCGGTCTCCCCCGTGCCATACTGTTTTTTCAAATCTCTGGTTTCCAAAATGACCATCCTGTAATCTCCTTTTGCTCCTGATTTGGCATTTCCTGCCTTCTTTTAAGATTGTCGCACAGAATTCTTTCGAAAATCTGTCCCGGAGACAAAAGATTCTTACAGTTTTGACACAATTGCCGTTGGAAAATACAGCCCAAACGTCGAGCCTGCCCCAGGCACGGACGAAAGCCGGATATATCCGCCCTGCTGCTGCATGATAGATCGTGCCAGATACAGTCCGATCCCCACACCGCTCTTTTCGGCAACCGCGTTTCCCCGGTAAAAACGCCCAAATACCGCCGCATGCTCCTCCTCACCGATGCCGATTCCCGTATCCGTCACTTCCACGCAGGCAAACAGTTCATAGGAACAGAGTTTTATGGTAATCCCTCCTGTGTTCGTATATTTGATCGCATTATCGAGAATATTTCCCAGTGCTTCCATGGACCATTTCTTATCAAAGTACGCATAAACCGGTGCGTCTTCCTCTGCTTTTTTCGTCCCGGAAAACGCAATCGCAAGTCCTTTGGCGGCTGCTTTTTCCCGGTAACTTTCCATACCGTCTACGACCTGTCTCTTATACACATCTCCGAGCCCACGAGACCGTACTAGATCTC